>Ga0209190_1000543_pt1 | contig 27579 bp, 26 predicted proteins | sample M_140205_XF_Meta_FD_187315 | JGI IMG/M metagenome (GOLD analysis project Ga0209190, IMG submission 187315) | Freshwater microbial communities from Lake Montjoie, Canada to study carbon cycling - M_140205_XF_MetaG (SPAdes) (version 2) | ecosystem: Environmental > Aquatic > Freshwater > Lake...
CTGTCATAAATACATAAATAATCAGTTGGATTAAGGTGAAAATCATTTCTGTTATACGAGCCATCTTTTTTTGATCTATAAAGATCAGCTCCTTTAAGATGAACATAAACTGGATAGCTGAATTTTTTATCCAGATATTCATCTGGCTCCACTTCATGTATGCCTATAAGATTCATAATCTCAAGTAACCCATGGGCTACTCTGCCACTTCCTGTAACTGTAATTTTTATCGGAGGTATTTTCAATCCAAAATAAGTATTCACTAGCTGCTGAAAAGTTCGGGAGGCGCCCACACGGTCAAGATGAAAAGCTCCTGTGCGTTGTCCATAAGCCATAAGTCCATTATGCGCCCCTACAATGCCGGCAAAAAAACCAAATCCAATAATACGAGTCCCATCATCATGTTCAAGACATTCATAATCTATCAAGGTGATTTTTTCTTTTGCTATAGCCTGAATAAGTTTTTGATTATAGCGCTGCAGTTTTTTAGTATGCGAAAAAAACATATAGTTTTTGCCTGGAACTAGATTTTCAATTGGCACTTCTTTTATACCGAGCAGCAAATCGCATTCACTGATATCTTCCATTACTTCCACGCCCGCAAGCTGGTACTCCCTATCGCTATAGCTTCGGGTTTCACTATGCTGTATAAATACCTTTATATCCTGCATATTAGAATGAACCCACTTACAATGATCAGGGATAAGTGCCACACGATTGTCTTGGGGTATTTTACCTTCCCTAATCAAACCTATCTTCAGCATAACGCTCAATTTTGCCGCAATTTACGTTTTCCCCGCCACTGCTCATAGTACAGTATAATTTCCCTGTTGAGGATTACCTTTGCCAAATGAATTATTTTGAACTTTTTGATATTCCGGAGGCTCCTGTCATTGACAGACAGTTGCTTGCCAGAAAATATTTCGAGCTACAACGAAAATACCATCCTGACCTTTATACAGAAGCTAATGAGGCTGAGAAAGAAGAAATGCTAAAGATATCTGCTGCTATTAATGAGGCCTTTGGCATTTTCAAAGATGAGGACAAAACACTGGAATATTACCTTTTACATTCAGGAGTATTAAGTCTCAATGAAAAATATGAGTTAGCCCCGGATTTTCTGATGGAAATGATGGAACTGAATGAAATGGCTGAAACGGATAAAGCTGCCTTTATATCTGAGGCTGAATCATTATCGCAACGAATGAAGAATGAAGTGGGCCTTTTATTAGATAAATCAGAAACCACTCCATTAGAAAATATAGATTTACAAAAACTAAAAGCCTACCACTTCAAAAAAAAATACCTGAATCGTATTTTGAACAAACTGGAAGATTGAAGAAATAAAAAATCAAGAAGAATAAAAAGAAGATAAATTGAAGTTGTGATAACTAATTTAGGATTAACATTCACTTAAACTGAGAGGCACATTTACTGCCAGTCCTCCGTCAGCAGTTTCTTTATATTTACTATTCATATCGAGCGCAGTATCCCACATTGTTTTAATTACACCATCGAGACTCACCTTAGCGAAATCAGGAGTACTTTGAAGCGCAAGCTGGCTAGCAGTTATGGCCTTAATGGCACCCATGGTATTACGTTCGATGCAGGGTATTTGAACCAGTCCTGCAATTGGATCACAGGTAAGCCCGAGATGATGTTCCATAGCTATTTCAGCAGCCATCAAAACTTGACGCTGGCTGCCACCTAAGCATTCGGTAAGTGCAGCAGCGGCCATAGCACTACTTACACCAATCTCCGCCTGGCAACCACCCATAGCGGCAGAAATAGTAGCCCCTTTTTTGAAAATGCTTCCTATTTCAGAGGCTGTCAGTAAAAACTTTATAACCTTATCATCACTTTCTCCATCACAAAAAATTACAAAATATAGAAGAACTGCAGGTATTACTCCAGCGGCTCCATTGGTAGGCGCTGTAACTACTCTTCCAAAGGCCGCATTTTCTTCATTAACTGCAAGAGCAAAACAACTTACCCAATCCAGAATATATTGAAACTTCTCACCTCCATTTTTTATAACACGAATCCAACTTTCGTAATCTTCATATTTTTCATTTTTAGTAAGCTTTTGATTTAGCAAAGCTGCTCTTCTTTTTACATCTAGGCCGCCGGGCAAATATCCCTCGGTATGGCATCCTTTATAAATTGAATTACGCATTACCGACCAAATATTTATTACTCCTTCATGCGTTTTTTGTTCGGGCCTCCAGGCATTTTCATTTTCCTGCACTATCTCAGCAATACTCAGTCCGGTTTTTCTGCACCAATGAAGTAGTTCATCGGCATGGTTGACAGGGAAGGGCAAATCAACGGCATCATGAAGAATATGATCTTCCCCTTCTTTTTTAATAAATCCACCACCGATAGAATAAAAAGTTTCAGCAATAGCCTCACCATTTTTGAGGTTTGCTAAAAAGGTAAGGGCATTAGGATGAAAAGGTAAAGATTCGGAATAGAGAAATTCAATATCTTCTGCAGGATCAAAATTAATTTCATGTTTTCCTCCCAGCACTAATCTTTTCATTGATTTTATATCCTGAATACGAGGCCTTAATTCGTTTATATTAAAAGTAACCGGATCTTCACCACATAAACCAAGCTGAACCGCGATGTCAGTACCATGACCTACTCCTGTTTTGGCAAGTGATCCATAAAGCAATATTTCTATGCTGTTTACCATTTGAAGTACATTGCGTTCCTCTAGTTCATTAACAAAACGCAAAGCGGCCCTCCAAGGACCAAGAGTATGGCTGCTACTTGGGCCAATACTAATCTTGAACATGTCAAAAACTGAAATTGCTTCGTGATTCACTTGTATTTTAATTTTTTCTGTGCTTTAGCTCCATAAAATATTGTTCGTTCATCTCCCATTTGAAATGCATCCTGAAAAACGAGTAGAACAATATAGCGATAAAGATTGCTATCATTATTACCCAAATTGATCCTGGAAGCCTATTTGAAATTTTAGTATACCATTCGGGCATAAAAAGGTATACAGCAAGGATAAAAAGAGGCATTGGCAGATAGAAAAGAAGTGCCATAGGAAGCCCCCCCAATAATTTTCTAGTAAAGGTAGACTCCGGCTCTCTTACCTCCTCCCAATAGCGAACAAACTGAGCTTCTTTATCTGTAAGCATGTTTCAAAATTAACACAATTGACTAATAGGCATTGTTATTTTATTAATATCGTGTAGGTTTGCCCTCCTTTTATTCCTTTATGAAAATAGCGCAACTCATATTACAGCAACTAAATGCCGAGAAGAGACTTACTCTTCAGGGCATTGGCACATTTTTTATGAGTGCCAGTCCTGTTTCTTCAGATTCGGACAAGACAAATTATCAGCCGGGAGACCTCATCACTTTTGAATACAACCCCAAAGCGCCTATTGACGAATCGTTGATTCTTTACATCATGCAGCAAACGCGCAAGATAAGGCCTTTGGCTACTTCCGACCTTGACTCTTACGTTGAACTTGGCAAACAATTCCTGAACCTTGGGAAACCCTTTCTAATTGAAGGATTAGGTATTCTTCTCAAAGAAAGCTTAGGTAATATTGAATTCAGTATTGACCCAACAACCAGCTTGCATTCTGAACCTGCGCAAACAGAGATGAGAGAAAAAAAATCAGAAGATATTTCTTTTGCCTCCCCTATTAAGAAACCCAAGTCAGGGAAATGGCAATGGATATTTGTTATCATTGCTGTGCTTTTAATATTTGCGGCATTCTATTATTTTATTTTCAGAAAAGGGGAAAAAGAACTTGTGATTCCAATAAAGAAAATTGAAAAGAGAGATACTACAAAGCAACCTACAACCATAAATGCTGACTCATCTAAAGTCAATACTTCATCAAGTTGGTTTAAGATTGTAATCAAAGAATATTATTCTCAGGAAAAAGCAACTAATTTTTACAACAGACTAAAAAATGATCATCAGTTAATAGTGTATACTGACGATTCAATAAAATATAAAGTAGCCATCCCTATTACTGCGCCACTTTCCGATACTGTTAGGGCCAGAGATTCTATTCGAAAGATGCTTGATCTTCCGGTGTATTACGAAATCATTACTCAATAAAAAGTTTGTTGCAATAAAAAGCCCCTGAAAACAGGGGCTTTTAGTATCCGATAAGTTAAATGAATTAATAACCCATTCCACCCATATCAGGAGCTCCACCTGGCATAGCAGGTTCATCTTTCTTAGGCTTTTCTGCAATCACACATTCAGTGGTCAGCATCATACCTGCAATAGAAGCTGCATTCTCCAAAGCTACGCGGCTCACTTTGGTAGGATCAATTACTCCAGCCTTAAACATGTTCTCATATTTTTCGGTACGAGCATTGAATCCATAATCCCCTTTCCCTTCTTTGATTTTATTGATTACTACGCTTCCTTCAAATCCAGCATTCTGCACAATAATACGAAGTGGCTCTTCAATTGCCCTGCGAACGATAGCGATACCTGTTGTTTCATCATCGTTGTCTCCTATTAATTTAGAAAGCACATCTGCAGCTCTTAAATAAGCTACTCCACCACCTGGAACAATACCTTCTTCAACAGCAGCTCTAGTAGCATGAAGCGCATCATCTACGCGATCTTTTTTCTCTTTCATTTCTACTTCAGTTGCAGCGCCAATATACAATACAGCTACGCCTCCTGCCAATTTAGCAAGACGCTCCTGTAATTTTTCCTTATCATAATCAGATGTTGTAGTTTCCATCTGCGCTTTAATTTGATTCACTCTTGCAGTGATATCATTTTTCTTGCCTTTACCACCAACTAATGTGGTATTGTCTTTATCAATAGTAACACTTTCAGCTGTACCCAAATAAGTAATATCAGCATTTTCAAGTTTGAAACCCTGCTCTTCACTAATTACTGTTCCTGCAGTTAGGATAGCAATATCTTGTAGCATCTCTTTTCTACGATCACCAAAACCTGGCGCTTTAACAGCAGCCACTTTTATAGTGCCCCGTAATTTATTAACTACCAAAGTAGCCAAAGCTTCCCCTTCAAGATCTTCTGAAATAATCAGCAAAGGACGACCTGTTTGAGCTACTTTTTCAAGGATGTGAAGAATATCCTTCATAGTAGATATCTTCTTATCATAAATAAGAATGTAAGGATTGGTTAACTCAACTTGCATTTTCTCGCTATTAGTAACAAAGTAAGGAGAAACATATCCGCGATCGAATTGCATACCTTCTACTACTTCAACAGTAGTTTCAGTTCCTTTAGCTTCTTCAACAGTAATTACCCCTTCTTTACCCACCTTAGCCATCGCCTGAGCAATAAGTGCTCCGATTGAAGCATCATTATTAGCAGAAATTGAAGCTACCTGCTCAATCTTCTTACTGTCAGTTCCAATTTTTTCAGATTGTTTTTTCAAGTTCTCAACAATAGCAATAACTGCTTTATCAATCCCTCTTTTCAAATCCATTGGATTTGCCCCAGCAGCTACGTTTTTTAATCCTTCAGAAATAATTGCCTGAGCAAGAACTGTTGCTGTAGTAGTACCATCTCCTGCTATATCTGCAGTTTTACTAGCTACTTCTTTTACCATTTGGGCTCCCATATTTTCAATAGGATCTTCCAGTTCAATTTCTTTTGCTACACTCACACCATCTTTTGTAACCTGAGGTGCGCCAAATTTCTTTTCGATAACAACATTACGTCCCTTTGGACCAAGTGTTACTTTTACCGCTTCGGATAAAGTATCAACGCCTTTTTTCATTTTATTTCTAGCGTCAATATTAAAAAATATCATTTTAGACATAATTTATTTCCCTTTGCCTTTTGGGCTTTTGACCTGCAGGGAGCACAGGCTTTTAGTTTATAATTTAATGAGGTATTGAAATAGAAACATCAGTCATTATACAATGGCCAAAATGTCGCTTTCTCTCATGATGAGATAATCTTTACCTTCCACTGTAATTTCTGTTCCTGCATATTTACCATAAAGCACTTTATCGCCAGTTTTAACAACAGGAGCATTTCCATCTTCATCTTTTGAACTGATGGCCATTACTACTCCTTTTTGAGGCTTCTCTTTTGCGGTATCTGGGATAATAATACCTCCTGCAGATTTTTCTTCAGCTGCTGCAGCTTCTACAATTACCCTGTTTTTTGAACCAGCTACAGGTGTAATGTTTAACTTCTTTGCCATAACGCTTTCGTTTATTTAAGTTTTAAATGAATGATTTAGACAACCTTATTTTAGGGTCCGCAAAGGTATGTTAATAATTGTGCCAAAGTTTCAGGCTTGTATCATTGTCAGAAATCTGTCAAAGATGTCAGCCATTTAGTAGTGGTTTACGACAAAATTTCACTAAGACAATGGTAAACAATATGATACTGCTTTAAAAAACCTTAATTTCGCCCCTTAAATTCAGCCTTCATGTTAAGCAGGAGAAATATTAGGGTTAAGGTCATGCAAACGCTCTACCTGCTGGATAGTGGTACTCAGGATCTTAAGTTGGAGGAAGCGCTGAAAACTCTTGAAGAAAAGTTCGAACAAAGTCGCAAACTTTTTACCTTTCTTACCTATTACATTGTTGAAGTGGCTCGTTTTGCAGAAACAGATGCTGTTCAAAAAGCAGGCAAACATTTACCTACTGCAAGTGACTTATCAGTAAATACAAAGATTTCGGGCAATACACTTTTATGGCAGATTAGAGAAGATGCCAGCTTTATTAAAGTTGCCGATAATTTTGGAATACCAAATATTATAGATTCAGAATCACTTAAAAAAACATACAATAAGCTTAAAGAAAGTGTAGAGTATATAGATTATATAGAATTTCAAGAGCGAAATAAAAAATCTGAAAGAAAAATACTAGAATTCATTTTTACAGATATGATGTTGCCTGATGAAAATTTTATTAATTACATGGAGGAGCATTTTATTAATTGGGATGACGATGCAGAGTTAATGCACTCTATTATGATGAGTTACCTGAGCAAACCTGTCCCCACAATTTTCGAATCGATATTAAGTGATGAGAAAAGAGAGTTTGGAAAATCATTATTACGAACTGTTTTAGAGAAAAAAGAAACAACTCTCGAACTAATTAAGCCAAAGCTAAAAAATTGGGATGCAGAGCGAATTGCTGCTCTTGATCTAATAATTTTACAAATGGGCGTTTGTGAATTTTTATTTTTTGAAACAATCCCTACTAAGGTTACAATTAATGAATATATAGATCTTGCGAAAGATTATAGTACAGTTCAAAGTGGACAATTCGTAAATGGCCTACTTGACAACATCCATAAAGAGTTATCAAATGAGAACAAGATTGTAAAAAAGGTATATAAGAACAGCACTATTTAAAGTTTGTAAAACATTATTTTTGACAATAATTTTATTAAAATGAAAAGGGTTGTTATCGTTATGATTTTTGCTTCTAGTTTTTTATTACCTGGATGCGATGTCAGAAAAAAAGATAAAATTGCTATTGCCCCAAATTCGGTACCAGGGCAGCAAAAGGAAAATCTATCCCCAACTACTGTTCAGATTATTGATTCGGTATATAATTTTGGCCAGGTGGCTGAGGGAAAGATAGTTGAGTATAGTTATCACTTCAAGAATACGGGGAAGAACCCACTCATTATTGAAGATGCGCATGCGAGCTGTGGTTGTACTGTTCCAGAAAAGCCTGAGCATCCAATTAAGCCTGGCGAAATAGGTTTTATTAAAGTTACATTTAATAGTGAAAAGAGGCCTGGACAGGCGCATAAAACCATTACTGTTACTTCTAATGCAGAGCCCTCATTCCCCATATTACTCCTTGAGGGAGAAGTTATTGGTAACAAAGAATAATTAAATTAAAACTCAGATATATATGAATATTGTTTCAACTTTTCTTATGACTCCCGACCCAAGTGGCCAGGGCACTAGTTCTTCTTATTTAATAATGATGGGGTTAATGATCGTAGTGTTTTGGTTATTTATGATCAGGCCTCAAACTAAGAAAGCAAAACAACAGAAGGAATTTATAAATAACCTTCAAAAGGGCGATAAGATTGTTACCATTTCAGGCATTCATGGAACGGTAAACAAGGTGAACGACGATGGCACCATTATGCTAGAAACCAGTCCAGGCAGTTATATTAAATTAGAAAAAAGTGCTATCAGTCTGGAATGGTCGGCTAATGTCAACAAGCCTGCAGAAACTAATAAGTAAAGCTTTTTATAGTTTTTAATACTTCACTGCATGCTCAGAATCGGCTTAACAGGTGGCTTAGGTAGTGGCAAATCAACAGTTGCCGCAATTTTCGAATTACTCGATGTTCCTGTTTATTATGCAGATGTGGCAGCTAAGCGATTAATGGAAGAAGATTCTTCCCTGCGAGAAACTATTATTGAAAATTTTGGACAGGATAGTTATCGTGATGGAAAACTCAACAAATCATATTTAGCCGAATTGGTATTTAAAGATTCAGTAAAATTAACTACGCTGAATGCCATTGTGCATCCAAAAACTATTGCCGATTCATCAAAATGGATGGAGCAACAAATGCTCAACAATACTCCCTACATAATCAAAGAAGCCGCGCTTATTTTTGAAAGTGATGCCCACCAATCACTCGACAAAGTAATTGGCGTAAGTTGTCCTGTTGAAATTAGAATAAAAAGAGCGATGGAACGTGATGGCGCTTCGGAAAAGAAAATCATTGACAGGATGAGTAAGCAGATGGATGAAGAAAAGAAAATGGGGCTTTGTGATTTTTTATTGTTCAATGACGAAAAGGAACTACTCGTGCCACAGATAGTTAGTTTGCATAGGAAGTTGCTTAAATTAAGTTTAGTATAAGAAATAAACCCTTTCCCAAGAGATTTCTCCCTTGCCTATTAATACAAAATCACCTTAATTGCTGCAAGGCATTCTTTATCTTTTCAAAACCCTTCTCAATATTCTGTATACTATTTGCAAAAGAAATTCTTATACAATTAGGCTCCCCAAAGGCCCTACCCGTTACAACTGAAACGTGCGCCTCGTTAAGGAAATACATACAAAGATCATCTGCATTGGCAATATTAGCTCCAGAAGGAGACGACTTCCCAAAATAAGAATGCACATCAGGGAACACATAAAAAGCTCCTGGAGGCACGCTGCAATGAATACCTGGGATTGAAGAAATAAGCCCCATTACTCTATCTCTCCTATTTTTAAATTCTGTTACCATTTTATCAATGGAATCATGCCCACCACTTAATGCCACAATAGCGGCACGCTGGGTAACAGCATTTACTCCGCTAGTAAACTGCCCTTGTACCTTATCACATGCCCTGGCAATCACTTCAGGAGCTGCCATATAGCCAAGTCGATATCCCGTCATCGCATAACCCTTACTCAGTCCGTTTATTACAATGACCCTATCCTTTATTTCAGGAAACTGAGCAATGCTTTCATGTCTTCCTGAAAAATTAATGTACTCATATATTTCATCACTCATGATCATTACTTCAGGATGACGACTGAATACAACCGCCAATGCCCGAAGCTCTTCTTTTGAATACACAGCTCCAGTAGGATTACAAGGAGACGAAAACATGAATAACCTAGTGAATGGAGTAATTGCTTCTTCTAATTGTTGAGGAGTAATTTTATATCCATTATTACTAGAGGTTTTGACAAGTACTACTTTTCCACCTGCTAGCTTTACAATCTCACTGTAAGTAACCCAATATGGAGTAGGTATAATTACCTCACATTTATCGTCAATTAAACTTAATATAAAATTGGCAATGCATTGTTTAGCACCATTACTTACTGTTATTTGCTCAGGAGTAAAATGAAGCCCATTCTCCCTTTCTAATTTTGCACAAATTGCCTCTCTAAGATCTAGATATCCTGAAACAGGAGTATAATGGCTGAAATTATCATCAATGGCTTTTTTAGCCGCTTGCTTTATATGATCAGGCGTGTCAAAATCAGGCTCCCCCAAACTTAAATCTGTTATATCTATACCACTGCTTCGCAACTGCCTGCTTAACTTGGCCATCTTAAGTGTTTCGGGCTCATTGAATCTTTCTAAGAGTGAAGACAATCTCATAATGGCAAATGTAATTATTTATCGTAGGAGATTAAAAAAGGAGAAAGATTCGGGAAAGCCTTCCTTTTTCTGCCAGTTTCGTAATAGTAAATATCCGCTGCGTATTTACCCATTCCCGCTATAGCTTTTTTAACCACCTCCTCAGATTTTGACTCAACAGCAATTGTAAGTAGAAACTCTATTTTGTATTCTGGATCTATAATATAAGCAGACTCAATTACCTGACTACCTTGCACACCGCCTGTTGCAAAAACTCTGATTACAGAATCTTCAGGAAAGAATGCTTCAAAAAAAGTAATCCCGCTTTCTAATGTATCATAAAGAGGGTAAATAGTTTCATCGGCTCGCTGAGACATATATTGAAGCAGCAACTTCCTGTCATTGGGAGCGAGACCTATACACTTTTCAGGCAAGGTTGTTTCAGGAAAAATAATAGCAGTCAGAAATCTATGTAAACTTTCAAGATTCAAACTGTTAACCATATTAGTATCTGAATCATTATTTAATTTTGGATATGGCTTATTGTTATACTGAGATGGAAGTCTAGCAATAATCTTTCTGTTATTATTATAAAAATTTACAGGATTAGTATGTCGTGCATTTATTTCATCCTCATTAATTAATCTTTTTGTATAACTGATAGCATAGCCATTTTTTATCAAAGCCTCCGCCGCCATCTCCTGACCAACTAATTCATACAACCTATTAAAAGATGATTTGTCGCGCAAAAGCAGCATGTTGCGAAGATATCTCCCAACAGCAGGTCGACCCTCAGGCCAGCGAGGATCATTATAGGCAGGCATCTGTTCTCCGAAATCAGCTTCTGTGATCATTGTTGTATTAAGATCAACTCCAGAATCCCTGATGCTTTGCATTTTTTTCAATACAGAAACAGCCAATGGAAGATGAACCATGTTGGAAGAGAAATAATCCCTCCCAGAAATATTTGAAAAATGATCCGTAAAGGAAGGCATCCCATTATCCATCCTGTTTATTTCAGTATAAATAATTTGCACCTTTTTGATACTTGAATCCCGAAGCAAGCCATCCCCAGAAATTATTGAATCTAATAGAGGGTCTTGTGCCGGAAATGACAGCCTCATTTGAGCACTAGAGGGTAATACTGCTAGCAGAAAATAGGATAACCCAATAAAAACAAGAGGACTTAAACCCTTTTTACACTTCATATCTTACACAAAATCAACCTTTTTTCAAAAATAATCACCACTCCCTACCTATAGGTTTTTCCCCTATCTTTGCACACCTGTAAAATTAACTACTTATAGCTTAAAAGCACGCATTATGAAACTGAAAGGTTTAGTATGGTTTTTCACTGGCGCATTGATTTTAATCTCTCTATGGGAACTCTCCTATACATGGGTGATTCGTAGTTATGAAAGTAAAGTAAAAACCCAGGCCGAAAGGCAGGTCAAATCCCAAACAGCCGGCATGACCTCCGATCAAAAGGAAGCTGTTATCAAAGCAAGGACCCAACGTATCCTTGACAGTACAAGCAATAAGGAAATCTTTCCCATTTTCGGCACTTCCTACAAGAAATGCAAGGAAAATGAACTCAATCTCGGACTTGACCTTCAGGGAGGAATTAGTGTTACCATGGAAGTAAGTTTGGAAGGACTTATTAAATCTCTAAGCAATAACGCAAAGGACCTTCAACTATTAAAATCACTACAAATTGCTACTGCTCAAAAAACAAGCAGTGACGCAGATTATATCACGCTTTTTAGTGACGCTTATATTAAAAACAACGGAAGCGGCAAACTGTCATCACTTTTTGCAGGCCCTAATAAGGATATCAAGATTGGCGATAATGATCAAACTGTTATTAATAAAGTACGCACCATTGCTAAAGGCGCCATCAATCAAACTTACAGAGTACTTATAAAGCGTATAGATAAATTTGGTGTAGCTCAACCTAATATCAACCTTGATGAAAATAAAGGAGTAATCAATGTGGAACTTGCAGGAATAACTGATGCTGAAAGGGTACGCAAATATCTTCAATCTAGTGCCAACCTTCAGTTTTGGGAACTTTACAGAATAGACGAACTAGCTCCCTCTTTAAAAATAGCTGACGGAAATCTACAAAATTATCTTAGTGGTATTAGCACTTCAGATACTACAAAATATACTGACAGTACTGCTAAAGTAATGGCAGACAGCATAAAGAAATCTAAGAACGTTAATCCTTTCTTCAAGATCATCAATCCTATTGACGTTCAAACTGATGCTAACGGCAAGCAATTCTTCGCATCTGCTATTGGACGCGTGGCTCAACAGGACACTGCCACATTCTACAGTTATTTGAACAATGATGCAGTTCGTAATGCACTACCAGCAAATTTAAAATTCCTATTTGGTGTTGAAGAAAAAACAGAAAAAGGAAATATTAGCTTCTTCCCTATTTATGCTGTAAAAATGCAGCCAGGCTCTGAAAAGGCACCACTAGAAGGCGAAGCAGTTGATGAAGCACGTCAGGATTTTGACGAGTATGGCAAACCTGCTATCAAAATGCAAATGACTGGACCAGGCAGTAAAGCATGGGCTAGACTTACCACAAAAAATGTTGGCAGACCAATAGCTATAGCTCTTGATGACATAGTTTATACAGCTCCAAATGTAAATGGACCTATAGAAGGTGGTAATTCTGAAATATCAGGAAACTTTACAATTGAGGAAGCTCAGGATTTAGCTAATATCCTAAAATCGGGTAAGCTAGATGCTCCTGCTAAGATTGTTGCAGAACAAGTAGTTGGACCCACTTTAGGTAAGGAAGCTGTTAAAGGAGGTGCGAAAGCTTTCATATTAGCATTCTTGGTAATCTTCATTCTCATGCTAGTTTATTATTATACTGGCGGATGGGTCGCTAACATTGCTCTGATACTTAATTTACTTTTCACTATTGGAGTACTCACTGCAATGGGCTTTACACTTACAGCAGCAGGTATTGCCGGCCTTGTTCTCACAATTGGTCTAGCTGTTGATACCAATGTTATCATTTTCGAAAGAATAAAAGAAGAACTCATAAAAGGCAAAGCCTATCCTACTGCTATTAATGATGGATATAGAAGATCTATGGCACCCGTTATTGACGCTCACGTTACCTCGTTATTGACAGCCGTGATTCTTGCCTATTTTGGTCTAGGACCGGTACTAGGATTTGCTACCACACAAATCATCGGTATCCTCTTATCATTATTCTGCGGTATACTGGTATCAAGATTAATTACAGATGTTTGGACTAATAAAAAGCGTCACTTCAATTATTTTACAACTATCAGTAAACTTGTTTTCAAACAAGCTAATTATAAATTCATTGAGTACCGTAAATATGCTTACGTTATTTCAGCTATTGTATTAGCTGCTGGTGTTGCTTCTTTCTTCCATGGGTTCGATCAAGGTGTTGAATTTAAAGGGGGACGTAGCTATACTGTTTCATTCGATAAGTCAGTTAAAAACGACGATGTGCGCGATGACCTAAAAATTGTATTTGGAGAATACCCTGTAATCAAAACCGTTGGAGATGCAAAACATCTTAACATTACCACTTCTTATTTAATAGGAAAAGAAAATGCCGATAGCTTAGTCCAATCTAAATTGATGGAAGGACTTAAAAAAGTGCTCCCTTCAAATATCGAATACCGCAATTTTGTTAAGAACCATATTCAAAGCTCAACTACCGTTCAGCCAAGTATTTCAGATGACCTGAAGCGCGGTGCAGTTAAAGCTACATTCTTCGCAATCTTCATCATCTTCATTTATATTTTTATTAGGTTCCGCGATTGGAGATATTCAGCTGGTACCATCCTAACTCTTTTACACGACGTACTTGTTACCCTTGCTGTATTCTCTTTCTTCAAGGATATTGTAGCCTTCCCTCTTGAAATTGACCAGCATTTCATTGCAGCAGTACTTACGGTAATTGGTTTCTCGATGAATGATACCGTAATTGTATTTGACAGAATTCGTGAATATAGCAGAGAGATGAAGTCTGCAAGCAAGGCTACTATCATTAACAAAGCTATTAACGATACCCTTAGTCGTACTATCATGACTTCTCTTACAGTATTCCTTACTATACTTATTTTATTCCTATTTGGCGGCGAGGTTACACGCGGCTTTGCTTTTGCAATGCTAATTGGTGTGGTAACAGGAACCTACTCTTCTATTTTTGTGGGAGCACCAATATTGGTTGACTTTGCAAAGGATAAACCTTTGGGAGTTGCTGACGCAGAACCTGCAACTAAGAAATCTTAAGAATAACAAGAACATTATTAAATAATAAAAAAACCGCATTAAATGCGGTTTTTTTATTTAGAAAACTATTTTAAGTAGCAAATGAGGACGACAATTTTTATACTCCAAAACTAGTACCGCAACCGCAGGTAGTGCTGGCATTAGGATTATTAAAAGTAAATCCTCTGGCATTTAAGCCACCAGACCAATCAACAACCATATTGGTAAGGTAAATAGCATGCGATTTATCAATAATACAAGGAATACCTTCAATCTCAAAAACCTCATCGTTATCTTTCTTTTCATCAAAATCGAGGATATAAGTCATCCCACTACAGCCACCTCCCTTTACACCTATCCTAAGATATGGTGCCTTATTCTCAAGAATAAGTCTTTTAACCTCCTCAATTGCTGAAGGAGTAAGACTTACAGGGGTTTTCATAATTGATTCCATACTAGGTAATTTTATACAAAGCTACAACTATACTTTTTGATTTGTATATAGGCAGGTATTGGCAGTTAAACGTTATTTTTGTGAGGCAAAAAATTAATATGCAAATAGATTCAAACATTTTTCAGGCTGTAGGATTTGCTACGATGTTCCTATTTTTTATTGCGATTGCTTGGCTCCTTGCAGAATTCAAGGGAATGAAGGATGAAATTAAAGATAGATTGGGCATAAATAATGAAACCATAAAACTAAAACTACAGGCCTATGAGCGCCTTACGCTCCTCGCCGAAAGGATAGGTTTAAAAAACATGGCCAGCAGGGTATCTTCAGACGGACTTACTATAGTAGGCTTGCAAGCTACTATGATAGAGACTATCAACTCGGAATATGATTACAATACTGCCCAACAGATATATGTAAGCACAGATGTATGGAAAGCAATAACCAAACTAAAAGAACAAAATATTTATATCATTAACCAGATTGCCTCCATACTTCCGCCGCAAGCTAATGGCATAGAACTTTCAAGAAGTATACTTGAATATACTATGAAAGAAAATGCCGAACTCAATGTAATCATCCTGAATGCGCTTCATAAGGAAGCTAAAAAAATAATGGTGTAGCCGCTATTCATTTCAACTAATTCTTTATGGCAGAAAAAAAAATAACTGATTCAGGCATCGAAATAAAGGAGTTATATACCGCAAAAGATATCACTTCAGATAATTCATTACCTGGCAGCTTTCCGTTTACCAGAGGTGTACAAGAAAGCATGTACCGTGGAAAATTATGGACCATGAGGCAGTATGCTGGATTTTCTTCAGCAGAAGAAAGTAACAAAAGATACCATTACCTTTTACAGCAAGGAGTTAACGGATTAAGTGTGGCCTTTGACTTGCCAACACAAATTGGTTACGACAGTGATCATCCCTTAGCAGATGGAGAAGTAGGAAAAGTAGGCGTGGCTATTGACAGTCTTGAGGACATGGAATTACTTTTCAAGGATATCCCCCTTTCAGACGTTTCTACTTCAATGACCATTAATGCTACAGGATTTATTTTACTTGCCTTTTACGCTACTATCGCTAAAAAGCAGGGAGCCAATCTTAAAAATATTACTGGCACTATTCAAAATGATATTTTAAAGGAATATGCAGCACGTGGCACCTATATCTACCCTCCTAAGCCTTCAATGCGCATCATTACCGATATTTTTGAGTGGTGCAGCAAAGAAATGCCTAAATGGAATACTATTTCTATTTCAGGATATCATATCCGTGAAGCTGGCAGCACAGCTGTACAAGAAATAGCATTTACGCTAAGTAATGGAAAAGCTTATGCTCAAGCAGCAATAGAAAAAGGGCTGGATATTAATGTTTTTGGAAGAAGACTTTCATTCTTTTTTAATGCTCATAATGATTTGTTTGAAGAGATAGCAAAATTTAGAGCTGCCAGAAGAATGTGGGCAAAGATTATGAAAGATCTAGGCGCCACTGATGAAAAAGCAATGATGATGCGTTTTCATACCCAAACGGGAGGTAGTACCCTAACAGCCCAGCAACCATTAAATAATATCAGCCGGGTAACAATACAAACGCTAGCTGCTGTATTAGGAGGCACCCAATCCCTTCATACAAATGGATACGATGAAGCATTAGGACTTCCCACCGAAGAGGCTGCCAGGATTGCCTTAAGAACTCAACAAATTGTAGCCTTTGAAAGTGGCGCTGCTAATACAGTTGACCCTCTGGCCGGAAGCTATTTTATTGAAGAGCTTACTAATGTGGTAGAAAATAATGCCCTTGAACTCATGGGGAAAATTGATAGTATGGGTGGTAGCATTGATGCCATAGAACAAGGCTTTATTCAAAATGAAATTGCGAGAAGCGCCTATGCTTATCAGAAAAACATTGAACAGGAAAAAAAGATCATAGTTGGAGTCAATAAATTTAAAACGAACAATCCAACTTCTACACCCGTATTTAAAGTAGATGGCAGTGTACAAAAAATTCAATCAGATAAATTAAAATCTCTTCGAGAAAGGCGTTCAGCTGAAAAAGCCAATGCCTCTCTTAATAGAATAAAAACTTGCGCCCAAGGCACAGAAAATATTATGCCTGCTGTAATGGAAGCCGTTGAAAACTACTGCACACTTGGAGAAATATCTGATACACTTAGATCTGTTTTCGGCGAGTATCAAGGATAATATTTTTGATAAAATTCATTAGCCTTATTTTATTATAGCATGGGGTTTAAAACCCCATGCTATAATAATTCATACTACCTGAATATACTTCAGCATCATTATGATGCATTTATTTTGATAAAAAATAATTTTGCTTCATAAATTCCTAATTGAATACCCGTAAAATACTCCTCCTATAGCATGGGGTTTAAAACCCCATGCTATAATAATTCATATTGCCTGAATATATTTCAGCATCATTATGATGCATTTATTTTGATAAAAAATAATTTTGCTTCATAAATTCCTAATTGAATGACCTTACTATATTAAATCAAGAATCTTCAATTCTATAGCATGGGGTTTAAAACCCCATGCTTGCTTAAAATACAATCATTAAATTATCCCCTATGCCAAGTTCTTACAATAAAATATGGATCCATGCTCTATGGGCAACAAAATACAGAAGAGGATTTATAACTAATGAAATTGAAAAGATACTATATGAAAATATATCTTGCCAATTTATTGAAATGGGCTGCCATGTTAGTATAACAAATGGCGCAACAGATCATATTCATTGTTTATTTTTAATGAACCCTAATAAATCAATAGCAGAAATCATAAAGCAAGTAAAAGGAAGCAGCTCTTACCTTATAAATAATCAAAAAAAAGAATACGAAAAATTTGTCTGGCAGAGAGGATATTCAGCTTTTTCAGTAAGTGAGCGCAACCTAAATAGCATTTTTAAATACATACAGAACCAAAAGACACATCACAACAGCAAATAATTTCAACGAGGAAAATCCATTTCATAATTACCTTTTACACGCTCAGCAGAAGGATTGAAATAACCATATTTGATATGAGGAAATTCTTCTTTTATAAGTTCCATCAATTGTTTGATGCCAATAAATTCTCCAGTTTCCTTCACGCCTATTTTATCAAGATACCAGTCAGGATCAATATTGAAGTTTCTCCACTGAATCATTTTCAATCCTGTTTCACTAATAAAAGATCTTAAAGCTTCATATTCTTCAACGCTGTCTGTCATCCCAGGGAAAACAAAATAATTAATACTAGTCCATCCCTCATAACTATTAACTATAGACAGGCTCTTTTTTAGATCATTAAATGAGTAATTATTAGGCAGGTAGTAAGGAGTGTATATCTTTTCTCTAACCGAATTGATACTAACTCGTATACTATTCAGCCCCGCTTTGCACAAAGCCTCCACAGCATCAGGCTTACTGCCGTTTGTATTAATATTAATGCTCCCTCTAGAAGTATGCTTTCTGATTTGTTTAATAGCAGCCCCTATAGTCTCCCACATCAATAAAGGCTCACCCTCACATCCCTGACCAAAACTTATTATAGGAAAAGGTGCAGACTGAAGATGTGGTACAGTAAATTCAACAATCTCTTCGGCTGTAGGTTTAAAAGTAAGCCTGTCTTGTGTACTAACAATAGTTTCTGATTCAGGCTGAAAGGAAATACAACCCAAACAATTGGAATTGCATGCAGGAGAAGTTGGAACGGGACACTCCCATCTTTGCATAAAAAAATTACGAGCTGCTGGACAATTATAAGTTGAACAACAATTTTCAGCAAGATGTTTTACAAGCCTATTATGAGGATAAGCAGCTGTAAGTTTTTCTAACCCAGCATTTATTATCTTTTCATCAAAACCTTCAGATTCCTGCCTAATGTCCTGCTCAATCCTAATTGCTGTAACAAAAATTTTATCTTGATACCAGCCTGCAGCTGTATAGCAAAACAGGGGCAAAATAGGCGCCTCGGGAAGTGTTTCAAAAGCAGCCAAAAAAAGCCCTGTATGAGCTGGTGGAATAAAGGCAGCCACAGCCCATCCTTTTTCACAGATCCGCATAAGTCCTGTTGTTACATCAATTCCCAAACCTCTTCTTCCAGGAAGCTCATATAACTGACCTCCTGAGGGCAAATCGATCCAGTCATCAATATCAACCGGTAAGGCATCCAGACCACTGCGGCCAACCGCGTAAAGACTGGTATCCTCAAAAATATTACCCTTGCCATCTGAATACAATAAAAAAGGAGAACTGCTGAGAATCTGCATAGAATGCGAAGTTACATTATTGGCCTTAAGTGCCCTATCCTACTAACCTGAGTTTTTTGTTACAGAAATTATTGAATACTAATTCATCAATATCAATAGCGCAATCGCGAGTAATCTCAGCCTGGAGCAACTTGTTATTTTTGAAATCAAGGGTAAGTATCTTGTCTTTTAAAACTACATTACTTATTTCATTCCAAGGAATGAGGCGTTTGGGAAAAGAAGGGTAAATAAGCCCCTCCTCTTTAAAAAGAATTTCAATAGTTTTTTTTGTATAAAATCCGATTATGGAAAAACATAATACACAGATACCCGCTAGAAAAAATCCTGTAATCATCCAAACAATACTAATGAGTACCATAGCCATCTCAGGCTTATTGGCTCTAATAAATTTTGTTGTAGCATTAAAGACGAATCCTATAAGCGCCAATGCGCTCAAAAAAAAGCCTAAAAAACTTAGGTTTCTTAAGAAGGTTTGAGGTGAGGCAAAAAGAAAAAAACCAAAAACAACCAAATTCATAATAAGCACAAATAAAGTAACTAGCCTATAAGTGCCGGACTTTTCATTAGGTAATATCAGAAGATATGTTTCCAATATTTAGGAATTACTTTGAACTAGCATATTGCATAATTTGAAAAGTACACGAGCTCCTACATTTTCGTCCCATTCATTATGACTTACCCCTATTTCATTAAGATCGAAACCTACCAACTTTTTACCGCTTTGCATCAACTTTTTAAATAAGTAATAAACTTGATCGGTATGAAATCCTCCTTGCACAGGCGTGCCAGTATGCGGACAAAGTTTTGGATCAAGACCATCAATATCAAAACTGATAAAAACATTTTCCGGTAAATTGCCAACCATCTCATCAACAATGGATTTCCATGTCTCTCCTTCAAACTGCCTTTCATTGATAGCATTATCATAATAACAAACTACCCTCCCATTGCTGTTATTAATATAATCAAATTCTTCCTGACAATAATCACGAACGCCTGCCTGAACAATCTTTGTAATTTGAGGTATTTCCTTAAGCGCATTAAACATTACTGAAGCATGCGAAAAATGAAACCCTTCAAAGCCGTCACGAAGATCGCAATGGGCATCAATTTGTAAAATCCCAAAATTGCCATGCTTTTCAGCAATTGCTTTGAAATAACCTAAAGGGGTACTATGATCTCCTCCCAACATACCTACCAGTTTACCCTGATTGAGCAACTGACTCGTTTGTTCATATACCCAATTATTGAGAAATACACTTCCTTCATTAATCTCACGAAGGGTTTTTCGCATGAACTTATTATCGTCGACCTTTTCACCCTGAGAAATATAATTAATATAAAGCTCAGCCTCCTTACGTAGATAATCACTTTTCATCAGAATCTTCTTATCGGGAGTACGCATATAAAAGCCCTCTCTCCATGCATCTCTGATGTCAGGATCGAAAAGATCTACCTGTAAACTGGCCTTGAAAATATGATCCGGGGCTCTAGCAGTACCTGCATTATAGCTTACCGTAACCTCCCAGGGTACAGGAAGAATTACCAGCCTTGCCTCCTCTTCAGTAAAGGGAAGACCGAATATGTTATTATTGGGATTCCCTACCGAATTGGGATCAAAATTTGAAAGGTCAGCGGCCATTGTCTTGTAAAATTTTTGCAAAGATATAAGTCGGTAATGGAAATATCACGTTAAATTAAAGGCAAACATGATTTAAGTTACCTTTGCTCTTTAACAAAGCAATAAAAGAGTCGGTCCTTGGGGCTATTTTAAAAGATCATTTGAAATTATGAAAAAAACACAAATCGTTTTACTTGTTGGCATTGCAGCCCTGATTATAGGTTTGCTGGTTTATTCTGTAGATTTTTCCACCTATGCAACCGTTTCCTCCGCAAAAAAAAGACCAGGTAAATATGTACACCTTATTGCCAAACTAGATCACAATAGCCCAGTAGAATACGACCCAAAAAATCCTAATTATCTATCTTTTTATGCTGTTGATAGTCTTGGTGTCAGAACGAAAGTAATATATCATAATAGCAAACCTACCGACCTAGAAAAAAGTGAAAGAATTGTACTAAAGGGTAAAATGTTAGACGATCATTTTGAATGCAATGATATTTTATTGAAATGCCCTAGCAAATACAAAGACAATAAGGAGCAACTTCAAAAAAACATAAATCAACAAACCACAACAAATTAAAACAGGTAAAATATTTTAGTATGCAATTTGAAGGCGAACACCTGCTTTTTGGCCAACTAGGTCATTTTTTTATTGTACTTTCTGTTATCTCTTCTCTATTAGCTACAGTATCTTTTTTTATTTATGCAAGAAATAAAGTCGTCCCCGATAAAGGATGGCTAAAAATTGCCAGGATATCATTTTTTATTCAGTTCATTTCTATTCTCTTCATTTTCTTTATTATCTATTATATATGCTCGCATCATTATTATGAGTATATGTATGCCTATAAACATGCTTCAAAGGAATTGGACCCTAAATACTTATTAGCTTGCATTTGGGAAGGTCAGGAAGGAAGTTTTCTTTTATGGGCTATTTGGAATGGAGTATTGGGAAGCCTATTAATATTTAGAGCTAAAGAATGGGAAGCTCCTGTAATGGGTATTGTAAGCTTAGCACAATGGTTTCTTTCTTTAATGATTCTAGGTATTTACTTTTTCGATATCCGTATAGGTAATAGTCCATTTACCCTTACCCGAAATGAAATACTCGCTCCTATTTTCAGCCGACCCAATTATCTCAGTTTTGTAAAAGACGGGATGGGCTTGAATGTACTGTTACGAAACTATTGGATGGTGATACATCCACCAATATTATTCCTTGGCTTTGCTTCTACAATAGTACCCTTTGCCTATGCTATTTCAGGCTTACTAAAAAAGAAATTTGGCGAATGGATACAACCTGCATTGCCTTGGGCACTATTCAGTGCAGGCGTATTAGGCACAGGAATCATGATGGGCGGTAAGTGGGCTTACGAATCCTTAAGTTTTGGAGGATATTGGGCTTGGGATCCTGTAGAAAATGCCTCTATGGTACCATGGCTGCTGTTGATAGCAGGGCTGCATACAATGGTTATCTATAAGGCTACTGGCCATTCTTTGAAAGCTGCCTTTTTTTTCATCATGCTCACTTTTTCATTTGTATTATATTCTACCTTCTTAACCAGAACGGGAATACTTGGCGATACATCTGTACATGCTTTCACTGAAGCGGGAAAAGCTATTAATGTGATGATTGGAATTATGGTTTTATTTTTTACAGTAGCTCCTTTATTTTTATTAATTCTCAATGGAAAGAAAATACCAACTATTATTAAAGAGGAGGAAACTAGTTCAAGAGAGTTCTGGATGTTTATGGGATCACTATTACTTTTCCTATCCGCACTTTTTATTAGCATTATTACTTCAATACCAGTATTCAATAAAACACCTTTGCTGAATGACCTAATTATTAAAATACATGGAGGGCCTTTAGCCTTACCTGAGGATCCTGAATTCCTCTATAATAAAGTAATGGTAATGGTTGTAATCCTGCTAGGCTTAATGACAGCAACCGCACAATATCTTAAATACAAATACACAGAAAATAATTACTTCTTCAAGAGAATAGCCATTCAAACAATTGCTGCTGCCCTTCTTGCTACTATTATTCTATATGTCTATCCCCTAACCTTACAAAAACATGGCATAGGATTTCTTGCGGCTATTTATATTGCTTTTGTTTGTGCCATATATTCCTTAATTGCAAATGCTGCATATATCTGGACGGGCTTTAAAGGAAAATTAAATTTTGCAGGTGGCTCTGTAGCTCATGCAGGATTCGCCTTGATGCTGGTAGGTATCCTAATATCTTCGAGTAATAAAAAAGTAATCAGCGACAGTTCGGTAAATGGCATCAATCTTGGTGCTGGCACCGACCCCATGTCGAAAAAACAAGATGATCCAAAAGAAAATCTAACACTCATTCGTGAACTTCCTACAACTATGAGTAACTATGCAGTTACTTATACCGGCGACTCCCTGGGTCATGAAAAAGGAAGAAAATTTTATACATTAATATTTGAAGATAAGAAAGAAAAAAAATCCTTTGTATTAAAACCTGATGTGTATGTAATGAAGGATAATAATATGAGCAGCAACCCTGACATAAGATCTTTCCTCGACAAAGATATTTTTACATACATCTCCTATGCCATTAATGACAAAAACGATGAGGATACTACTCAATTTAAAGTAGTAGAAATGAAAGAAGGAGATACCGCATTTTATAGTAATGGAATGTTTATCCTAAACAGCGTGTTGAAAAATCCTTCTGAAGGTCGTTTTCATTTTACTGAAAAAGACGCGGCTCTTGTTGCAGATATTTCTTTTATTTCTAAAGACAGTATGCGATACCATGCCTATCCTTATATACAGGTAGATTCATTGGGCATTTACCAGTCGGATGATACTGTATTTGCACAAAATCTTTTTGTAAAATTTTCTGGCGTAACTGAAGATCGAAAAATTAAAGTAGGTATTAAAGAATCTAATAAACTAATTGACTTTGTAACGATCAAGGCTTTTATTTTTCCTTATATCAACTTAGTTTGGCTGGGTCTCATTATTATGATTACCGGTGTATTTATTAGTATGACAAACAGGGCACGTTTAAAAGCCAATTACGCCCTGATAATATGTATACTTGTTATAACTGGGTTAAGTTATATGTTCCTGATAGCTGGAACCTAGCAAATCAGCATTTTTTTAGTAATTTAATGGTTACTTTTTCGTTCAATAGGTATATAGAAAAAAGAAACTTACTTTATTATAGATGAATCGCCCCGCTTCCATACCATTTATCACCTTATCCTTTTTTTTCTTTTTCTTTTTGATAAAGGATACCAAATCACAATATGGGCCCCATGATACCTTAGTTCATGAGGCAATTGTTTATATGGGAGATACCATAGAAATGAAGACTCTAGAAAATGTATTTATCTCGGGAAATCTTTCAGAAGAACAATTGAAAGCATTGGCTAATTACAACAGACTAAGAAATGCTGTTTATGTAACCTACCCTTATGCGCGCAGAGCCGGCATGATAATGAATGACATTAATGATAAAATGGCGAATCTGAAAAAAGAATCAGACCGCAGGAAATATATTAGAACAAGAGAAAGTGAACTAAAAAAAGAGTTTACCCAACCTCTCACCAATCTATCTGTATACCAGGGTAAGGTATTAATGAAACTAATCAACCGCGAAACCGGGAACAATTGCTATAATATTATTAAAGAATATAAAGGAGGACTAACAGCCAGATTATATCAAACAGTAGCCTTCTTTTTCAATAGTAGCCTCAAACAACCCTACGATGCACAAAGTGAAGATGCTGTTATAGAAAAGCTTGTTATGGAAGTACAGCGCATGTATGGATACTCAGATATTAAAAGAAACTCCCTGCTGTAATCACTTGATGTGAGAAATTTGTTAATAACCAATCAACAATCACTTACATAGAACCAATCCTGTCTTATTATCAACTTTTTAGGTGTACTTTGCATTTCAAATTGTAAGGATGAAACTTGATGTGCTTGCCTTTTCCTCTCACCCAGATGATGCTGAATTAAGTTGTTCGGGGCTTTTATTAAAAGAAAAAGCAGCTGGCAGAAAGATAGGCATTGTTGATCTTACAGAGGGCGAGCTTGGATCTCGAGGATCTATTGAATCACGTAGGGAGGAATCTAAAAAAGCATCTGAAATACTTGGATTGGATATCAGAGAGAATTTAGGACTAAGAGATGGCTTCTTCCTTAATAATGAAGAAAATCAGCTTAAGGTAATAAGTGCAATAAGGAAATACAGGCCCGATGTTGTTTTATCCAATGCCTCATCCGATAGACATCCTGATCATGCCAAAGGCTATAATCTAGTTTCTGAAGCGGCTTTTCTTTCGGGGCTAATCAAGATTGAAACATTACACAATGGCACTAATCAAGAAGCATGGCGCCCATCTTATGTTTTTAGTTATATTCAAGATAGATTTTTAGAACCTGATTTTATTATTGATATCACCGATGTTTTTGAATTGAAAATGAAGGCTACTTTGGCTTACGAATCTCAATTTTATAAGAAAGACATGACGGGCCCTGAAACTTATATATCCAGCCCTTCCTTTATGGATAACCATATTAACCGACATAAAATGATGGGGAAAATGATAGGAGTAACTTATGGTGAAGGATATTTATCAGACAAAAAAATAGGACTCCCCAATTTAAATTCAATTATTAAAAAAGTTACCTAATTAAAAATAACAAATGACTATAACCCCAAAGTTTGTAAATATTCAAAAAACATCTTTTCATCAAGAATTAAAGAAAAGAGTAAATTCTTATTTTGATGAAAATAAAAAAAAGAAAACAGGCAACTTGTCACTATACATCAAGGCCATTATTCTTTTCACTGCCTATGTTTCAATTTTTATTCATCTTGTTTTCTTTACACCTCCGGTTATTTTAGCAATAATTGAGTGCTTATTAATGGGAGGACTCACAGCAGCTATAGGATTTAATATCATGCATGATGGATCTCACGGAAGCTTTAGCAATAGCGAATTTTTTAATAAATCAGCTGCATTTTCAGCCAATATGTTGGGGGCAAGCGGTATCATGTGGAGGAATAAGCACAATGTAATTCATCATACTTATACTAATATAGACGGCATTGATGACGACATAGAAATAAAGCCATTGCTCCGCATGTGTGCTACCCAGAAGAAATACTGGGTGCACCGTTTTCAGCATATTTACGTATGGTTTCTTTATACATTACTTTTAATTGTATGGCTATTTGTTACTGATTATGCCAAATATTTCAGAAGTAAGATTGGCTCTATTCCAATTCAAAAAATGTCATTAAAAGATCATTTTGCTTTCTGGATAGCTAAATTGGGCTATGCTTTTGTAATGATAGCATTGCCTATCAAGATGATAGGCTTTACATCATGGTTAACAGGCTTTTTGATTATAACTTTATTCGCAGGATTCATTTTAAGTATTGTATTCCAGCTAGCACATACTGTTGAAGAAACAGCCTTCCCTACTCCTGCAGCCTCCTCACAAATTGAAAACGAGTGGGCAATTCACCAAGTAGAAACTACAGCAAATTTTGCCACAAAAAATAGAATAATATCTTGGTTAGTGGGAGGATTAAATTTTCAGATCGAGCATCATCTATTTCCAAAAATATCACATATTCACTACCCCGCAATCAGCAAGATTATTAAATCAACATGTGAAGAATTTAATATACGTTACATCGAATACAAAAAAATGACGCATGCTATTATTTCTCATGCGTCTCATTTAAAAAAGATGGGAAGTGCCTAAATATATTATCTGTATTCTTTTTCTGGCTTAAAACCTGAAATCTTTCCTTTGTTATACAACTTCAATTCCCTTTCATATTTTTTACTGTTAGCAGCAGTAACCTCAGGGCTATCTAGTTGATTGAGGTCTGGTTTGCCCGCATTTACCCAGGCTGTGTACCAAAAATTTGCAATATCCTGAATGGCATGCTTCAATTGACTCTCCACCATTCCGCCCAAGGCTTTATGATAAGCAGCAGCAAAATCATCAGAGAAAACAGTTCTTCCAAAAATATTCTTTGCAATATTACCACTGCTGTCTTTTTTATATAGTTTATTTTCAGGAAAAGAAGCCATTACATTTCTTTCGATAGTTAACAAACTATCGGCAAGACTGTGAGAATGTTTAATAATATCCCAAGATGCAGCAGTTACATCCTTTAGATAAACAGCATCCTGTACATGTAAATAATAATTACTTCCAAAATATTCAGGCAATTGTGATTCCCAAAAACTATGAATGCCTTTTTGTTTAGTCAACTGTCCATCGTGATTATTAGAGGTATGAAGCGGCATATTAGCATCAGCCAGATAGTGTCCTAAATCACCAGCAAGAAAAAGAATTTCATTTCTGCGCTTGCTTTTAAAAGCATCAGTTAGTTTACTTGTCATTTCCTGAATATACCATGGAAGAATGCCCTGATCTTGTAACGTCTTCTCATTGTATTTTGCAGCAGCATCCTTCAAGGTGCGAGGAGCAGAATCAAGATTTGTAAACCCATAATCTTCTAAATCGATATAATGCCGCTGGCCCTCCACCTTATCACCTAAGGTATACTTCCTCAAATCAGGAACAGTAGCTTCCTGGGTAATAAAATCAATATGATTATAAAAGAACTTTCTCATCCCCTCTGGCAAGGCGAATACAGCTCCATGATTGGCATGCTCGTGCCCCCAAACGCCCCAGGCAAATACCATTGAAGCAGAAGTAACCATTACAACAAGGGCTAAAATTGAAAGAATCTTTCTTTTCATATAAATTATTTAAGTAAAATTAATTAATAATAAGGTTCAAAATGATTAAAATAGGCATAGCTTGAAAAAGCTTTCTTTTTGGCAATAGTACCTTCGTAATTAATAAGCTA
>Ga0209190_1000544_pt1 | contig 27564 bp, 22 predicted proteins | sample M_140205_XF_Meta_FD_187315 | JGI IMG/M metagenome (GOLD analysis project Ga0209190, IMG submission 187315) | Freshwater microbial communities from Lake Montjoie, Canada to study carbon cycling - M_140205_XF_MetaG (SPAdes) (version 2) | ecosystem: Environmental > Aquatic > Freshwater > Lake...
ACTTTTGAATCTTTCATTTTCAATGTGCCAGAAGCAGTATTTCGCGGATTTGCAAATAAAGCTTCATCGCTCTCTTCCCTTTCAGCATTTATTTTTTGAAAACTATCTAAGGGCATAAAAATTTCTCCTCTAATTTCGAAATCAGTCGGGAAATCACCTTTTAATTGTAATGGAATCGTTTTAATTGTTTTAACATTGGTGGTAACGTCTTCGCCTTGAGTTCCGTCACCGCGAGTTACAGCTCTTGAAAGAAATCCATTTTCATATCGAATTCCAATTGCGACGCCGTCGTATTTTAATTCGCAAACATATTCCAATTCTCCATCAGAAAGCTTTTTCAATCTATTCTCCCATTCAATTATTTCTTCTTCGGAATAGGTATTTGAAAGTGAAAGCATTGGAAAACGGTGAACAACAGTCTCAAACTTCTTGGTTATATCACCCCCAACTCTTTTCGTTGGACTATAATCAAAAGCGAATTCGGGGAATTGGATTTCAAGATCTTGCAATTTTTTCAACAACAAATCAAAATCATAATCCGAAATAACGGGTAAGTTTTCCACATAATACAAGTGATTATGCTTGTTAATTTCCTCTGACAACTTCAGAATTTCTTCTTTAGCAACACTATTGTTCATGCTGTGAAGTTACGGCTTTTGTCCCTGTAACATTCTATCCCTACCCTGTAAATCTTTCCTCAATTGAATGTTAACAAACCCCAATTTCTCTAAAACAGCTATTGTTTCTGTAGCAAAACGTTCATGAATCTCGAAAAATAATTTTCCGCCAGATTTCAAATAAAGATGTGCAGTTTGACTTATTTTCTTGTAAAAAATCAAAGGGTCTTCGTTTTCAACAAACAACGCCATGTGAGGCTCATATTTCAAAACATTGTCAGCCATTTCCAATTGATCGGAAATCGGAATATATGGTGGATTTGACACCCAACAATCGAAAAGATTCTCTTTTTTTCCTGGGATAGGATTATTTGTTGTGGCATCCAATATCACCGTTTCAATTTCTAAACCAACTAATTTGGCATTTTCATTCGCTAAGTCGATAGCAGACTGTGAGAAATCTGTCGCCAAAACAGAAGCATTTAAAAAATGTGATTTTAATGCTAAAGCTATGCAGCCAGTTCCAGTGCAGATATCGGCTATTTGAAGTAAATCAGAACCATTATATTGTTGTGTGATCCATTCAACCAACTCTTCTGTTTCTGGTCGTGGAATTAAGGCACGTGAATCTGTCATTAATTCTAATCCGTAAAATTCAGTCGTTCCCAAAATATATTGAAATGGCTCTTGATCCATTAACCGCTTAACGATACTTCTAAAAAACAATAAATCCGATTCTGAAAGTAATTGTTCATCACACGATAAATAGTCAGCTCTAGAAATTTTCAAGCGTTGAATAATAGCTTCTTTAAGCATGAAGTTAAGTTCACTTTCTTTAAATTGACTGTTTAGTCGATTCTTGAAATATGCTTTTAGAGCTTGAATTGTATTTGTTTGAACGAACACGCTATTTTTTCATCAAAGATACTCGAATCAAAAAAATGAGCCTTGATCCTTAAAAATTATTTCTGTAAATCTTTCTCCATCCATAGATCACAGGCAAAATGGCCCGAATCACCAAGAGGTTCTGACAACAACTCAAACCCCAAACTTTGGTATAAACTGACTGCTTTATTCAGTTCTGGTAAAGTTTCTAAATAGAGATTTTTGTAGCCCATTTTTATGGCTGAATCGAAACAAATTCCCATTAATTTGTATCCTACGCCTTTTCCTCTTGCTGAAGAAGATACATAAAGTTTTACTAACTCAGCATAATCTTTTGGTAAACCGATTGTCGGAAAAATACCGCAACCACCAATGATTTCATTTTCTTGTTTCGCGATCCAATAGACACTACCAGGAGTTTGAAAAAGCTGAAATAATTCGTCAGTTGTAGGATCAGTATAAACAGTTCCTGGTTTATCAACGCCGTATTCTTTAAGTACGGAACGAATTACATTTGCAATTTGAAAATTGTCTTGTAAACAAATCCGATGAAAACTAAGATTCATTTTATTGAGTTACTAATTTTTTGCTTTGAAATAATAAGTATATCCAAATCCAACAATCAAAAAAGAAGTCACTTTATTGAAATCTTTTGGATCATAACCACCCAATGTTTGCAGTCCAATTAAATCTGGACGAAATCCAAATCCTTGAAATGCATATGAAACCATGAATCGATATGAAGATTGCTCATCAGCAGTTAAAATTAAACCTAAAGAAGGCTCCAAATATGTTGAATTCACAATTCGGGGGTTTAATCCGAGTGAATCATTTCTATCTGACACAAAATAATTTTGAGTATAACCGAACTTCAAACCTATTTCAGTTGCAAAATGGTCTGTATGAAATTTTTCCCATCCAACTTTTAAAAATACTCCGCCTGAATGCATTCCTCCATAAGTTGGTTCTGAAACTTTAAATTCATTGATTGCGAAATATGAATAGCGAATACCTATACCAACAACAATTTCTTTTTTAAACTTGTATTGATAGTATGGCGCGACATTCACTAATCCCTGCATGATATTTTTAAAGGGCTTGTTCACGAAGCCATTCGGTAATCCTAGTTCAACATTAAAAGTGTGTTTTGGATTAATTACTTGAGCTTCCGACATAAACGGCGCTAGTGAAAAAAATAATATGACAAGATATTTTACCATGTGAATACAACGTGAAATTAATTAAAAAATTGAAAGTGCAAAAAAGTTAATATTTCGCATGTTCTCAATCAACTAATTTCATCTGCCTTAAAAGAAATGATGCATTCATGTTTTGGCAAATTCCAGTACGGATTTTGTAATCAAAAGAAAGTACATCTCCAGTTATTGTAGAATCGAAATACATGTTTTTAAAAGACAAATTATCATTTGAAAGATTACACAAAGAAAGATCATGTGTGGCAATGACACCTTTTGCATTCAAACGCTGCAATTTTTGCAGGAATTTTGCCGAACCAATTTCTTTGTCTTTTGAATTCGTTCCCTTTAGAATTTCATCCAAAATTATAAAAACCTTTTCTCCGTTTTCAATTGCATCCATTATGAATCGAAGTCGTGTTAACTCAGCATGAAAATAAGAACTTTGAACTGTCAAATCATCTGACGTTCTCATGCTCGAATATAATTTCAACTTAACCATTTTACATGATTTTGCCAACACTGGAAATCCAGCATTTGCGGAAATGTTAGCCAGTCCAAGACTTCGTAAATAAGTGCTTTTTCCAGCCATATTAGGTCCTGTTATAATCATGAAATTTTCATTATTCAACAAAGAAACATCGTTCACAACTCTTCTCTCCTTCACAACGAATGGATGTCCCAATCCAACAATTTTCATTTCTTGACTTTCATTAAATTCTGCAAAAATCGTTTCTGGAAAATTCACTTTATAAAATGCACCTGAGATCCACACTTCCAGCTGTGCCAATTGATTTTCCCATGATCCTAGATGAGTTTCATTTTCAAGGCGCCATTTCTCCCATTGATTAAGCACTTGATAATCCCATGCTAAAAAGAAATTCAGCACTGTTCCAACAATTAAATTCATTCGAACATCCATTCGACCTTGTATTTTCTCCAGTTGATTTAAAGAATCTAACAAGTTGACTTGGTTAGAAAAAAGGGAATCGCGCGTTTTCTTAAATTGTTCCGACTGAATAGTCAATTTCTGAAACAATTCCAGTTGTCGCTGAAACATTTTAACCTGATTGGCAAAGGATGTGACTCTTGCAGAGATACTATTGGCAACTTTTAAATTTCTACCAATTAAAGCAAAAACAAGCAGAATATAAACTCCAAAGATTGAACTTGAGATAAAATCAAATGAAAAAAGTAAGGTAAAAGTGAAAGACGAAATTGGGATTAAAAACCTTAGTATTTTAGAAAACAGATTTTCATTAACGCTGTTTTCTTTTATATTTTGGAACTCTTTTTCAAGATTTTCAGATTTAAAAACCATTCCTTCAACTAAAAATTCTTGGCACCAATCAGGTTGTGAAGACAAATCCAAAATTGCGTCATTTGTTAAATCCACAAAATCACTTCCTTCCATTAGTTGAGAAGCTAACAAATCAGAACCTTTCTTTGAAACAGATCTATTAATCAATTGAAAAAAACTCTTTTTCCCAAAAATATCCATGTCAAAAGCAAAAGGATGTTGCGCATTTCTATATTCACTTCCGTCATTGAAACTTAGCCAATTTCCGTTTAAAACTTCCAATTCATTGTGATTTATTTCAATCAAAAGTTTGAACTTATCGCGCAAGTATTTGGCATTAACTGAACGATGAACTAAATATAAAAAAAGGACTAAAAAGATAGTAATAGGTATAATAACGCTGCTTTTCCCCCAGAAAAAATAAGCAGATAAAACGCAACAAGCAAAAGCCATCAACCTTAAGGTACCAATTAATTGATAACGTTTTTTTGCTTTTGAATAATTTTCTTGATACAGACTTATTCTGTCTTGATAATAAATTCTATTGTTCAAAATATTATTTTTCTTTTTGCAAATCTACTTAGAAATCATGCATTTGAAGTTAAGTTTCAAGACCATTTCAATACAAACAAGAAATTTCACTAATTTTAAGTCGTGAACGGAAAAATAGACAGATTAAAATTGGCCCATTTCGGGAACCTTGAGCTTCTTGCGAAACAAGTTGTTGAAGGATTTATTACAGGTTTACATAAAAGTCCATTTCATGGGTTTTCAGTTGAATTTGCGGAGCACCGATTATACAATAAAGGAGAATCAACGCGACATATTGACTGGAAATTATTTGCGCGCAGTGGTAAATTATTCACAAAAAAATATGAAGAAGAAACAAATCTTCGTTGTCAAATAGTTATCGATTGCTCGAGCTCAATGCTTTTTCCAAAAGATGCTGATTTGAATAAATTTGAATTCTCTGTTTACGCTGCGGCATCTTTAATTGAACTTTTAAAACGACAAAGAGATGCTGTTGGACTATCCTTATTTACAGACAAACTTGAATTGCATACAGCTTCGAAATCATCCATGACACATCACCGTTATCTATACAGTGAATTGGAAAAACGGATGACCAATTACTCTGAAACGACTAAAAAAGACACCAATGCTATTCAAGCAATTCACGATGTGGCTGAGTTATGTCATCAAAGAAGTTTAGTTGTTATTTTCTCAGATTTATTAGATGATCCTGATAAATTAGATGAATTATTTCAAGCATTACAGCATTTAAAACATAACAAGCACGAAGTAATATTATTCCATGTTGTGAGTCAAAAATTGGAAGTAGATTTTAATTTAGATAACCGACCATATAATTTGGTAGACATGGAAACTGGTGAAAATTTAAAACTTCAACCAGCTGAAATAAAGCAATTTTATGTGGATTCTATCACAAAATATTTCAACGAGCTAAAAATGCGTTGTGCAAATTATCAAATCGATTTTATGCCAGCTGACATTGATAAAGGTGTTGATCAAATACTTTTACAATACATGTTGAAACGACAAAAATTATTTTAATCTTATTTTTAAGTTAAACATTTAAATCGATAACAAATCTATTTTTCTATATAAAACCCATAGCATTAATAGAATTTTGGAAAACAGAATTAAGAAGTGAACTTGCTGAAAATCTTTAATCGTGAACGTTTAATGATTGGGAAAAAGAGAGAAACTAAAAAAATAATTCCTCTGGCAAAATGGAAACTAACAGAAGTTAAAAATAAAATTGTAAAGCACACTATTTAATACAATTTCATGCACGAGATAAAGAATTTGTAAGAATTGGCTGGTAAACATAAAAAAAGGAGAAGATTTCATAGATGGACTAGGTGTTCAGAAAGAATAATAAAAAGGAATGTGAATTACAAACGTGACAAATTGTAATTACGAATTATTGAGCATGGATTATTTAGATCAATTAGAAGCAGAAGCGATATATATCTTGAGAGAAGTGGCAGGTCAATTTGACAGACCTGCATTACTTTTTAGCGGAGGAAAAGATAGTATTTGTTTGGTGCATTTGGCTTTAAAAGCTTTTCGACCTGGTAAATTCCCTTTTCCCTTGGTTCATGTTGACACAGGGCACAATTTCCAAGAAGTTTTGGATTACCGTGACCAACTTAACGATGAAATAGGAGAAAAATTAATAATACGAAAAGTTGAAGACACGATTCTTAAAAGAAATTTACAAGATGGTAAAGGAAAATTTCCTAGCCGAAATGGACTTCAAACCTACACATTACTTGATGTAATCGAAGAATTTGAATTTGACGCATGCATAGGTGGTGCGCGGAGAGACGAAGAAAAAGCGAGAGCGAAGGAACGAATATTTTCAGTAAGGGATGAATTTGGTCAATGGGATCCTAAAAAACAACGACCAGAAATTTGGGATATTTATAACGGCAGAGTTGATAAAGGGGAAAATGTTCGTGTTTTCCCGATTTCAAATTGGACAGAATTAGACGTTTGGAATTACATTAAAAGAGAAAAAATTGTTCTTCCTTCAATCTACTTCACACACAAACGTGATTGCATTGTTACAGAAAATGGACAATTAATGAACACCAATCAATTTATTCAATTGGATGAAAAAGATACAATTGTAAATAGAAATGTCCGCTACAGAACAGTTGGTGACATGACGTGTACTGCTGCAGTTGAAAGTGAAGCATTTACTGTAGATGAAATTATTTCTGAAATTAAAGAAACGAAAATTTCGGAACGAGGTGCAACAAGAATGGACGACAGAGTGAGTGAAGCAGCGATGGAAGATAGAAAAAAAGGAGGTTATTTCTAAGTGTGAACTCCCATCTCGACTATCGCTCGATGTCCGTTCGATTATTTTTATTTAAATAAAATGAAATTACAAAACAAATGAAACTTTTGAGATTTTTTACAGCAGGTAACGTTGATGATGGAAAAAGCACATTGATTGGTCGCTTACTTTACGACAGTAAATCTATTTCAACCGATATCATTGAAACTTTGACAAAGCAAAGTAAAACAACAGGTGTTGATGCGGATATTGACTTGGCATTGTTGACAGATGGATTGAGAGCCGAAAGAGAACAAGGTATAACAATAGATGTTGCCTATAAATATTTCACAACGGAAAAACGGAAATTTATCATTGCAGATACCCCTGGACACGAACAATATACTAGAAATATGTTTACCGGTGCTTCTAATACAGATTTAGCCATAATCTTGATTGACGCGCGAAATGGTATCACAGAACAAACAAAGCGACATAGTATTATCGCAGGAACGTTGGCAATTCCTCATATTTTAATCTGCATTAATAAGATGGATCTTGTTGACTATAAAGGAGTGGTGTTTGAACAAATTAAAGCAGATTATTTAGCATTTGCAGAACCACTTGGACTTAAAAAGGTTTCATTTATTCCTGTAAGTGCTTTGACTGGAGATAATGTTGTGAATAAATCTGAAAAATTATCTTGGTATACTGGTACTACCCTTTTCGAATTTCTTGAAAATGTAGAAATTGAAGACGAAGATTCGACGAAAGAAAGTCGTTTCCAAGTGCAATATGTGATTCGACCACAAACAGATGAACTACATGATTATAGAGGTTATGCCGGAAGTATATTGAGCGGAACTTTTCGGAAAGGTGATCAGATTTCCATTTATCCTTTAGGCAGTCAAACCAAAATTGAGAAAATTGAAAAAAATGGAATCGAAGTGAACGAAGCACATGCTGACGAGCCAATAATCATGCATTTATCAGATGATTTAGATGTCAGTCGTGGAAGTACGATTGTGCCTTCAAGCCAGTCCATTCAAAATGACAATAATATTGAGGCAACTATTTGTTGGATGGACAATAAATCCTTTCAAAAAGGGCAGAAATTAATTTTCCAACAAAATAGTTTTACGAGCAAAGCTATTATTAAGGAAGTTATTGGGAAAATCAACATCCACACATACAAAAACGAAGAAAGTGATGGTCAAATTCAACTCAACGAATTGTGCAAAGTACATCTTAAAACAGCTGAAAATGTAAGTTTTGATTCTTATAAACACAACAGAAAAACGGGTGCTTTTATTTTAATTAATGAGAATACGAATAATACAGTAGCGGCTGGAGTGATTTTATAGTTCTTGATTTTTTTTAATCATTATGAGCTTCATCCAATAAATCTAGCACTGTTTTTACTGGACTGAATGTTGCATTTGGAACTTCAACAAAAATCGTATTCCAAAAAGCCATACCACCATTCCATAAACCTGGAAGTTCAATAAAACGTATTTTTTGACCATGGTGTTTTTTGTGAACGATAAAATACTTTTTATCATCGCAGAAGTCATTTAATGCTAGTTTTTTTCCTTCTAAAGAAACTAGTGAAGAAGCTATTAACACAGGATTGAAATGCGTACTTTGAATCAATATCTTATTTTGATCCGCATTATTTGAAATCTGAGATTTTTCAACAATTTGCTTTGAAATTATTCCTTGGTCATTGATCCAAAATGGCCCACCACCAGGTTGACCTTCATTCTTTACCATACCGCAAACCCTTGTTGGGCGGTTCAACAACGCTTTAATTTCTTCAGTGGTTGAACACTTTTCAAGTTGAGATGCAGAATAAACTTGGTATTTTTTATTTAAATCAATGAGAGATTCCGTTGTTGGATTTGAAAATACCACCGACGCATCTTTTTTAAATTGTAACAAAACACCACCCAATTCGTGCCATGTGTCAATTGCAATTGCAGTGTTTTTTGGATGCTGAACATTATCAATATTTTTTATAAAAATAATTTCATCGTTTATTTTATTCAAATGTGATAGTAATGCTCCGTGTCCAGCTGGACGGGAAACGATTTCACCATCATCATTTAAAAATACGTCACCGCTTTCTTTGAATGCAATAGAATTCGTATCAACAGATTGTTCCGAGAATGACGTTTTGGATGATTTAATTGATTGAATTGCTTGTTGAATTTCATTTTCATAAGCCAATTGAATGGTAAAATGAAACGACAAATCAGTATTCCCCAATTCAGCCCCATGAATTACTTGTTCTTGAAAAGGGTTTAAAATCGCTGTTTCATTATTATGGAATGGAATTAATCCTTTTGGTAAATGTCCAAAATTCAAACCTTCCTTATCTAACAAATAAGCAACAATTTCTTCAAACGAAACAGATTGATTCAGTAGAATTGTTTGCCATTTTTCTGGTATTTGTTTGAAAAATGCAAAATCAGCAATTGAATTTAAAAAACGTTCAACATGGCTTCTATTCGTATCATTCGGCTCATCAATAAAATCATGCAAAAATTGAAACATTCTTGAGCCAGAACCTGAAGCTGGAATGAAAAAGCTAATTGGTTTCTGATGTTTACGATATATATCTGAATATTTTTCCTTTTCAGCGCTAGTTAATCGTAAAATACCTTCACCAATTTTACACGGCGCAATCAGTTCTAATTCAGGGTTTTCACTGAATACTTTAAGCTTTTGATTGTGAATTTCTTCATCTGTGAACTGATATTTCATGAATTGGAGAAAGTTTTCTTTATTTTGTAATGTGAATTTAGTTTTCGAATATATAAAATATCGGTGGAATGCCAAGGGAAGACATGGAACACATTCTCCTTTTGTATATGATTTTGTAGATCAGTGTATGCAAATTCAACTCGATGAAACCTTCATTAAAGAGAGAGATAATTTATTTAAAGCATTAAAAGCAGATAATCGGACAATTACAATTGAAGATTTTGGCGTCGGTTCAAAAAAGCTGAGTAATGAGCGACAGATTTCTCAACTTTTCAAAACAAGTTCTTCAAAAGGAAAATACGGTGACCTACTTTACGAACTTTCCGCATTTTATAAGCCAAAGCGAATTTTAGAATTTGGAACTTCTTTAGGAATCGGAACGATTCATTTTAGTAAAGGAAATTCAGATTCAAATATTGTAAGCGTTGAGGCTTGTCAAGCAACGCGAGACGAAGCAATAAAAAATTTTAAGAAATTAAACTGTACCAATATTATAAGTGTGCTTTCAACATTTAGCTCTTTTTTAGAATCATATTCCGGAGAAAAATTTGATATAGTCTTTATTGATGGGCATCATGATGGTGTTGCATTAAAAAACTATTTGGAACAATTAAATCCATTCACTCACAACGATACACTTTTTATTCTCGACGATATTCGCTGGAGTGCTTCTATGTTTTGTGCTTGGAAAGAAATTTGTGCTTCACAAGATTACCATGTGACGATGGATTTATTTAGAATGGGAATAATTCTAAAGCGCACACAACAAGAAAAAGAACATTTTCTAGTGACAATTTAAAGTGGATTCATTATTTATATTTTAACAATCACTTTTCGCGAATTTTCGAATTCGCGAATTCGCAATATGTCGAACATTATTAAATACTTAGTTGAAATCTATCTCTTATATTTCTATCTAATGTTCGATTGCTCATTACACTCCCTTTATCACTTAGGATATTAATAGATTACAATTCAAATAATTTAAAACGTCGCTGTCAGCAAATCAAAAACTGCCGGCTGCGAACTTGCAGCTTGTGAAAATGAGTTTGTTGAACTCCCAATAAATATTCCATCTGGATGATCTGAAATAGCTCCTGTTAAACTTGAGGAAGCATCAACTCTTGAATCCGTGGTCCAAGAATAAGTAGCAGATGCAACTGCCGGTTCTGGACATGAAAATATCAAACCTTCGACTCCAGGACTCATTTCAATTGTACTTTCCTGCAATCTTGTTTCAGGTAAATCTGTTATGTTTTCATCTAAATCATCAACAATTGTTTTATCTTTTTCAGCAGACAAACCCTTTAATTCTTCTTTAACAGCTGGTTCCTCAACCTTTGCTAATTGGGGAGTTGTTTCAATTAATTTGTTAGTAGAAACAAAAGGATAAACTAACAAAAAGAGTAATCCAATAGCCGCAATTTGCATCAATGGTCTTCTTTGAATTGGTTTATCAGTTGGATACAAAACAGTAAAAAAGCTGTTGTACCAAAATACTGGTGGAATCTTGCTGTGCTTTTGAGCAAAAATAGCATCCAAGGAATTTTTCGTTTCAGCTCTTGGAGTCATTACTTGAGTTCTTTTCATCTGCTCAACTTCCAAAAAAACTAATTTCAATTGATCGAATTCCTCTTCGGTCGAACACCATTCTTTCAACGATTCTCTTTCAGAAGAAGTCAATTCAATAAACTTTTTATCTTCAATTATATCTACCAATTCCTTTTCCATCTTTATCGATTTTCTACAGGATTAAACTCTTTTAAACTTTCTGCCAAATATTTTGTTGCATAAAACAAGCGGGATTTAACAGTCCCATCACTTATTTCCAACACATCAGCAATTTCTTTTATTGATAAACCTTCTAAATGTCTTAACGAAAAGACTTCTTTGTGTTTATCATCTAGTATTGTCAAACTCTTTTGAAATGCTTCTTGAAAAAATTTATCTTGCACTTCATTCATTACATTCGAATTTTTATCAGAAAGCGAAAAATGATTATCCAAACCATTTGACATTCCTTTTCGAACTTCAGCTTTTTTGTACTCGTTTTTACACATGTTGTTCGCAACGGAATAAACCCAGGTTTTAAACGAACGTGTAACATCAAAATATTCTGGTTTATTTACAATTTTCGCAAATAAATCGTGAACAAAATCCTCAGACTTTTCACGGTCACGCCAAAGCATTTTCATGAAATAGCCTAACAAAGGTCCAGCATAACGTGCATACAACTCATCAAACGCATGCTTGTCTCCAGTTGAGATTGCTTGCATCAAAGACTCGTCGGTCATCGTTTTATGCTGGGCTTTGAAAAGGCGCATCAATAAGAACTTTTCAATTTTTGAACTTGGTCATACTTCTTACATTGAACAGCTACCTTATCCAACGATTTATCAATTTCAATTACTTTTTGCTTCTCCCCTGTTTCAACATACACTTTTCTGAGATGCAACAACATTGGAAGATAATTGGATGACAAAGTTTTTGCCTTTTCATTTATTGAATTATCAATCAATTTTTTGGTCAAAACTTCATTCCACAAATAGTCGTTTTTATAATAATTATTAAATGTTAAATCTGTATGGTATTCAAAACCTAAGCCTACAACGAATAAATTCTGCTGAATTCCAGTCAAATATTCTTTTGGAACTGTCATAGAAATACTTAGATTTTTCAATCCGTTTTTATAACATAAATCTTGGAAATAAGCTACATCAATGATTGTTCTACTAGGCAAATTGAAACCTTCTGATTTTAGATTTTGTTGGTATTTTTCACTTTGAAGAAAGTCAAGAGAAATTAGTTTAACATCCGCTCTTATTTTTTTAGATAATTGAACATATGCTGTAGCAAAAGAATCATCGAAGCCATGCGTTATTAATGTGCCATTTTCAGGAGCTGATTGAATCAAATCTTCCGCATAATCAATAACATCCTTACTTAATCGTGTTGATGCTATAATTTTGTCCATATAAATCAGCGCATTTTTTGAATCTTTCATGATCAAATAATAGGCAGCTAATTGAATCTGAACATCAGAGTTAGCAGATCTTAAAAGTTCAGCTTTTTTCAAATGTTCAATTAAATCAACATTGTAATTTCCAGCAACATATTTATAATAATGAAATTCAAAAGATTCAGGTGAATTTTCTTCAAGTTGTAAAACAACGTTATTCATTTGTTCTTGCTGCATTGAATTTGGCGTGCGCTGCGTTCTTTGTGTTGCAGCTTGTTGTTTTGATAATGAAAATGAACTTGAAATAGTTGCTGAATTTTCTGCTACTGGTGCTTCTTCTTTCGCAGATTCATTTACGTTTTTTTCAGAAACTTTTTTTGATGATCTATATTTATCTTGCGTACTAATGGTTTTTAGTTCTAAATCAAGTTGCTCTTCCTCTTGAATTGTATCGCTTAGTTGAATCGAAGGGGTTGAAATTGTATTTGAATTGGAATTAGAGCTTTCTTCTGGAACGTTGTTCTGTCCAATGCTCTTGAACGCAATAAGTGACAGGAAAATAAATATAAAGTTTCGCATTTTACGATAATTTGAGCGCTGTACATCTCAAATATACAATGGTTCAATGACTATTGAAAATAAGTTTGAAATTTTGTAATGAATCTTAATTTGTTTCTGCAGCAAAGAGAAATTTATTCGGAGAGACCAAATTTGTTTTGACAGCATACATGACTATTCCAGCAGTATTTTTAACGCCTAATTTTGCCATGATGTTTTTGCGGTGCGTGTTTATTGTATGATTACTCAAAAACAATTGTTCTGCAATCTGTCCGTTTGTTAGACCTTCTGAAATCAAAGTAATTATTTCATTCTCTCGTTCTGAAACAATAACCGGTTCACAAGAAAAAGATTGGAAATCTAAATCATTTACATCTATTGAAGCACGTTGAATGGTTTCAAGAATTTGACCACAAAAGAATTTATTTCCTTGTGCGGTTTCAACAACAGCATCGATTATTTCTGCTAAATCACAATCTTTTTTAACGTAACTAATAACACCAGAACGAAGAGCATTTATTAATGTTGGTGCAGATTGTTCGGGAGTAATTGCCAAGAATTTAACCCCTTTTTTCATTGATAAAACCTTTGGGATAATATCTATATCAAAACCTGGTGAGGTATAATCAATTAATACAACTGATGCATCAAAGTTTTTTACCTGTTCAATTAATTCACCCTTATCTCTTGCTTCGCCAACAATTTTAAATCCACCATGTGAAGTGAGAATGGTTCTCAATCCAAGGCGAACTAAATCATTACTATCAGCTAAAATGACGTACATCTTATTTAGAATTATTTTAAACAAGACAAATGTATGGAAAAAAAGTGATGAGTGATGAGTTATGAATTAGAAAAATCGTTCTAACTCATAACTCAAAAAACTTTAACATTTTATCGTGTGAAAAGCATCTCACGGAATTTAGGTAACGGCCATAATTCGTCATCAACTAATAATTCCAATTTATCAGCATGATATCTTATTTCATCAAAATGAATTTTGACTTTATCACAATAAGCGATAGCTTTCTCTTCAGCATGATTAATTTTATTTGCAGCTTTGCGACTCATCAACATAGCGTCAGAAGAGGCTTTCATTTTATTTAAATGCACTGCAATTCGTTGAATTAATTCTATTTGAGATTTACCAGCTTCTTTTCCTGTTTTATCTCCAAGAACTGAAAACAAGCCTTCAACATTTTTGATTAATTTGTTTTGATAATTAATTACTGCAGGAATAATCATTGATTGAACAACATCGCTCATGATTCTTGCTTCAATTTGAATTTTCAAGATATAGCTATCAAACTCAATCTCTTGACGTGCTTCCAATTCTCTTGGAGTCAAAACGCCCATTTCATTGAATAAATCAGTAACATGTTTATCACTCCAAACTTTCAATGCTCGAGGTGTATCTTTAAGATTCTTCAATCCTCTTTTTGTAGCTTCCACAACCCATTCATCTCCGTAACCGTTTCCTTCAAAACGAATTTTCTTCGATTCTTTGATTAATTTTTGTAATTCCTTTAAAATTGCCTCATCTTTCGCTTCACCTTTATCGATACGCGTATCAACTGATACTTTAAAGTCTTTCAATTGTTTTGCCATAATTGTATTTAAAACAATCATCGCAGAAGCACAATTCGCAGTGGAACCAACTGCACGGAATTCAAATTTATTACCTGTAAAAGCAAAAGGAGAAGTTCTATTTCTATCCGTATTATCCAACATAATTTGTGGAATTTTACCAATGTTCATTTTTAGTTCCGTTTTATCTTCTGGAGTCATTTTCCCAGCTTTCACATTCAATTCAATATCATCCAATAGCGTTGAAAGTTGAGAACCAATAAATGCAGAAATAATTGCTGGTGGTGCCTCATTTGCGCCCAAACGATGGTCATTTCCAGCAGAAGCAATACATGCTCTTAAAATATCTGAATGATCATGAATCGCTTTGATAATGTTCACGAAAAAGGTTAAGAACTGAAGATTTGATTTAGGATTTTTCCCTGGTGCCAAAAGATTCACTCCAGTATTTGTGCTTAATGACCAGTTATTGTGTTTTCCTGATCCATTTACACCAGCAAACGGTTTTTCATGCAATAAAACGCGGAAATTATGTTTTCTAGCAATTTTCTCCATCAAATCCATTAACAATAGATTGTGGTCATTTGCAAGATTACACTCTTCAAACATCGGAGCACATTCAAACTGATTTGGAGCAACTTCATTGTGACGTGTTGTAACCGGAATTCCTAATAGAATTGCTTCCATTTCATATTCACGCATAAATTCAGTTACACGATCTGGAATTGAACCAAAATAATGATCTTCTAATTGTTGCCCTTTTGCAGCAGAATGTCCAAACAAAGCACGTCCCGTCATCATTAAATCTGGTCGAGCATTAAATAACGCTTGATCAATTAAAAAATATTCTTGTTCCCAACCCAATGTTGCAATTACTTTGGTAACGTTTTTATCAAAATACTGACACACTTCAGTTGCAGCTTGATCAACAGCATGTAATGCTTTCAATAATGGCATTTTATAATCCAATGATTCACCCGTATACGAAATGAAGATTGTTGGAATACATAATGTCTTACCGATAACAAATGCAGGCGAAGAAGGGTCCCAAGCAGTATATCCTCTTGCTTCAAATGTATTTCTAATTCCACCATTTGGAAAAGAAGATGCATCGGGTTCTTGTTGAACTAATAAATCCCCTTCAAATCTTTCAATTGCTTTTCCCGGTCCAACTGGCTTGAAAAATGAATCATGCTTTTCAGCTGTAGAACCAGTTAATGGTTGAAACCAATGTGTATAATGTGTTGCACCTTTTGTTAGCGCCCAATCTTTCATTGCTGAAGCAACTTGATCAGCCATCTTACGATCTAAACGTGTTCCATTTTGAATAGATTCGGTCATTGATTTAAATGCATCAGACGGTAAATACTCACGCATTACTTCCATGTGAAAAACATTTTTACCAAATAAATCAGAAATTCGCCCATCATAATCGATGTGTTTTGGCGTTCTATTCAATACATCTTGATACGCTTGCTGTCTTTTTGTTGCCATAAAAATTAATTTTTGACAAATCTAGCACTTTTTTAAGGGGTCAAGCTCGAAAAAACATACTTTTTTATTAACAACCCCCTCTTAAAATCAAACAAATTAAAATATTTGTCATTATATTTCAAGAAATGAGAGAAATAAATTTTTAAAACATGGTTATTCGTATTGTTTTCTTTAGATTATTTTTGTCATGGTTTTTAATCAAAAACACATGCCAAAACTAAATTTCAATTATTGTTCCACGACGGATTACATCCGTCGTTACAAACTTTTCACTCCTCTGGAGTTTTATGAGGGAAACAAACGAATAAACATAAAAACTAATTGAATTTTATAAGAAAGCATTACTTATGAAGTCAATTTTAAAGAATAAAAGTGGGAATGATAAATGGAGATGAGCGAACACTTTTTAGAATAAAAGATTAATTCTAAATTAAATCAAAAATCAATTCTGAGCAATTTTCTGGAGCGAAATAAATATTTGCAATTTCTAACAAATCTTCTGCTGTTAATTTATCTATCCCATCAAAAATTTCTTGTATCGTGTCAATTTGATTGAACAGCAACAAACTTTTCCCTAGCCCTAACATTAAACCTGAATTACTGTCTAATCCTAAGGCAAATTGTCCTTTCAACTGTTCCTTTGCCCTATTCAACTGTAAAACACCTAATTTCTTTGTGCGAAGGATTTTCAATTCCTTATGGATAAGCGCAATTGATCTATTGATATATTTTTGATCTGTTCCTAAATAAACACTCCAAAATCCAGTATCAGCATAAGAAGTATAATTTGCTTCTACATTATAGGAATAGCCGTACTTCTCTCTAATGGAAAGCGTTAACCTTGAATTTAATGCTGGTCCACCAAGAATATTTGCTAAAAGCACCATTCCTTTTCGATGTTCATCTTTATGATTAGGTGCAATTCCACCAACAATTGCATGAACTTGATAATTGGCTTCTTTTGACCTTATTTTAAACGCAGGTAATTTTTGATATTTCTCTATTAATGGTTGATGATTTCCTTTTAGACAATTTTTAAAATCTTCCTCTAATATTTTTTCCAATTTATTTCTAGAAATATCTCCAACAAATGAAATCACCATGTTATCTGCCGTAAAAAACCGGTTGACATAATCAATCAGATTTTCCCTTGTAAATCCTTGAACATTTTCTTTCGTACCAAGAATATTATTACCTAATGTATGTCCTTTAAATAAATGTGCTTCGAAATCATCAAATATTTTGTCGCTAGTGCTATCCAAATAGGAATTTATTTCATCGATTATTATATCCTTTTCTTTTTGAATCTCTTTTTGAGGGAAAGTTGAACTCAAGGTAATATCTGCTAATAACTCGGAAGCTCTTCGAATGTGTTCTTTCGTAAACGATGCATAAACACAAATTTCTTCCTTTGCTGTATAGGCGTTTAATTCACCACCGACAGAATCTAAGCGTGATAAAACATGGAAAGCCTTTCGTTTTTTTGTTCCTTTAAAAATGCAATGCTCTAAAAAATGAGCCAATCCATCTTCTTTGTCTTTTTCAAAACGAGAACCACCTAAAACCGTTATTCCTAGATGTGCAACTTGTGATGGCGCATGCAAATAGACTACACGAATTCCATTTGAAAGGTTGAAAATGACTGGTTTTATTTCATACATGCATTAAGGATTCTTTCGGTAGATTTTCCAATTTGAACCACTCAGTTCAAAAACAATTCTATCGTGTAAACGTGAAGGTCTTCCTTGCCAAAATTCAATTTCTATTGGTCGAATCAAGTATCCGCCCCAATGTGGTGGTCGCGGAACATCAATTGGATATTTCAAAGCCAACTCATGAACACGGTCTTCCAATTCTTTTCTAGAAGATAATTCTTCACTTTGATGAGATGCCCAAGCACCAATTTTACTTCCCCACGGGCGTGATTGAAAATAAGTATCACTCATTTCTTCTGGAACTTTTTCAACATTACCAATGATTCGAATTTGTCGTTCCAATCCAGGCCAAAAAAACATTGCTTGAACTTTAGGATTTGCCTCAATATCTTTACCTTTAGAACTGGAGTAATTGGTGTAAAAAACAATTCCTTCCGCAATTAATTCTTTCAAATAAACAATTCTAGAATGCGGATATCCATTTAAACCAATTGTTGAAATTGACATTGCATTGGGTTCAGAAACCTGGCGCTCAATTGCTTCACGCAACCATTTCGATAGTAAAGAAAATGGTTCATTCCCAACATGATCTTCCAATTTTCCTTGATCGAATTGATGGTGATCGTTTCTTAGGAGATCTAGAAATTTATCCATTTCAACAAGTTAATCTTCGTCTGAAAAATCGTCTTCTAATTCTGAATCAGCTTCTTCCAATTCTTCTTCGATTTCTTCGTCATCTTCGAAATCATCATCTAAATCTGACCCTGGTGCTGAAAAAACTTTTCCTTTTGGTTCATCATCATTAAAAGCCGTAACATTTTCAATTGGTCGTCTTTCAATTTCTCTATCCAAATTTTCCGTGTAAGGAAATATTTCAACAATTGGAGAAACGATAATCGATGGAATTTGAAAATCAACCATTAATGTTGATAAACTTTCTTTGATGCGATCAAATGCGTCTTTTACCGAATGTGCAGAAACGAGGAAGTTTTGAGCTACTTTTTTTGCTTTTTCATCATCTGCAGCTTCACTATCATAAGTGATTTTCACCTTATACCAAACGTCAGCATCGTCGTAAGCAAAAATATCGTGAATTTCAGTTCGTGTAATTCCAATGACATTAAATTCTCCTTTGATAATACTTCCAAGTTCTTCATAGATGCGTGCTTCTGCATCTGTAAAGGTCATTGCTGCTAATAAATATGGTTCAGAAACGCGCTTGAATTGGCCGTTGTCTAATTGTTTAGTGTATTTAACTTTTACTGTAAACCAGTTATTCATATTTCAATAGTTTGTTGATTCAAAATAGGAAACAAATATAAGCATGAATAATGAAATTTAGATTGAGAATGCTCTGAATGAACAGCTATTTTTCAACAGTTTTTCAAAAAAAAATAGATTGAAGAATTTTTAGTTCTCAAATTTTCGACCATTTTTGAATACGATATACGAACTATTAAAGAGTTTTACCAAAACAAGATTACCATATATTTCATATTCTGAATCCATTTGATTTGTTATTTCATGAACTTTACCATCAATCAAAGCGCTAACGCCGCCCATAATATTGCGAAAGGCGAATACATTGTTTTTTAGTAAATAATCCTTTGGTGTAAAGTTACAAACCTGGATTTTCGTATCATTCTGATAGGCATAAACAAATGAGTTTTCTCCCCAGATAACAATATCATCCTTCACTTCCCAAAAATTAGCTGAAAAATTTGAAAGTTGTGTTTTAGATCCATTTTTATACATCATTAAGTTGCCATTCAAATCTTCGTAGACAACAAATCCGCGTCCTGCTTTATACTTTTTAATGTAGAATTGTTCTACATCGAAAAATTGACCGTTTTCAAATACAGCAAAAGTTCTTGTTGTCGGATCATTTAAACATAAAATATCCGTACCTGCTTGGAATTCTATAGCGCCATTCCAAACGCCTAAATCATAGGTGTCACCATTCCAAAAAACCTTATAAAAATTCCCATTATCTTTAAATGCTAGTATATTTTCCCCAATCGCAACAGGCATGTAAATACCTTCTATAATTGTATAAAGTGGATATGTCTTTTTATTCCAGTAAACATTTAACGAATTGAACCGGGTATCTTCGTAAACAATGATACTATCTTTAACCTCATAATTTTGAGCATAATAGGTTAAGGTTTGTAATTTCCCGGCATCCCACATATTTAAGGTACTTCCAATATTATAACCTAGTAAATGATCTGAAACCTGGTATTGTAAATTCATATTGGAAATATCTTTTCTCTCTTTCCCGTCATATAATCGGAGATTTCCTTTCGTGTCGATATATGCCACAAGTTCGTCACCAGCTTTATATTCTTTGATACGCTGAAATTCAATTTGACGAAAATTATCATTTTCAAATGATTTGAAATAATAATTAAAATCGATAATAGGAACAACATTCTGCCCAAAGAAAAAGGTTGAAATAAAAAGGAAAAAGAAAAGTATCGCGTTTTTCATTATTCAAATATAGACAATTTTCAAGCCAAACCGATGTACTTGCAAATCAACCCCTAGTACGATTATTAATCCGTACATCATTTAAGCTTTTGATATTAATGAAATCTGATTTACTTTGTATTCGATATAAACTGAAATCATCAATGAAAAAAATCATCTTTACTGGGATATTGGCTTTTGTGGCCCTTGCTACCCAAGCACAAAAAAAGATCGAATATATTGAATACGATCTTCCAAACGGAATCCATGTAATTATACATGAAGAACATGCTACACCAATTGTTGCTGTTTCAATACTTTACCATGTTGGATCTAAAAATGAGATTACAGAGAGAACTGGATTCGCTCACTTTTTTGAACATTTATTGTTTGAAGGTTCTGCTAATATTGGAAGAGGAGAATACAGTGAACTTGTTGAGAAAAATGGTGGTACTTTAAATGCCAATACATCTCAAGACAGAACGTATTATTATGAAATTTTGCCTTCAAATCAATTGGAATTAGGCCTTTGGTTGGAAAGTGAAAGATTATTGCATGCGAAAGTTGACAACACAGGAATTGAAACGCAGAGAAGTGTTGTAAAGGAGGAAAAGCGTCAACGTGTTGACAACCAACCTTATGCTTCATTTATTACTGAAATGTTTAAAAGAATGTTTACAGTTCACCCTTACAACTGGGTACCAATCGGAAGTATGGAGCATTTAGATGCTGCGCAAGAAGAGGATTATGTAAATTTCTATAAGACTTTTTATGTGCCAAGTAATGCTACACTTTCAATTGCTGGAGATTTAAATATCGAAGAAACAAAAAAATGGATTGAAAAGTATTTTGCTTCAATGCCTAAAGGTCAAGCAATCAATTTATTTAGAGATTTTGAAAATTTATCAGATGATGATTTCTTTAATCGTTACAGTGTTGCGAAATCAAAGTTTGACGCGAAAGACTTCATGAATTCTAAAAGTCCAGAAGCAAAACGTTTAATTGGAATGTACTCTAACAAGGCAATTGAAATTCCTCGACCACAAAAAGACACAGAAAAATTAACAGGCATAATTAAAGATATTGTTTACGACAATATTCAGCTTCCTGCTCTTTTCATGGGTTACAAATTTCCAGCTCAAACTCATCCTGACATGTATGCGTTGGAAATGATGAATGAGGTTTTGTCTGGCGGAACAAGTTCTAGAATTAATAAAACAATAGTTGAGAAAAAAGAGATGGCGACATTTGCTTTTTCATTCAATTACGGACTTGAAGATGCAGGCGTTGGAATCATGGCGGCAATTGCAGCTCAGGGAATCAATTTAGATGATATTCAAACTGAATTTGATTTACAAATTGAGATGATGAAAAAGGAATTAATTTCTCAAGAAGAATTTGAAAAAGTACGCAATCAATTTGAAAATAATTTAGTTTCTTCTAATTCATCTATAGAAGGAGTTGCGGAGAACCTTGCTGACAGTCATGTTTATTATGGTTCAGCAAGTCGTGTAAATAATCAATTGGAGAATTATATGAAAGTAACCCGTGAAGACATTCAACGTGTTGCGAAATTATATTTCACGCAAGATGCACGCGTAATATTACATTATTTACCAAAAGATAAATAAACGTGACTTCAAAAATTCAATTTGAAAGTTAATAAATTAAGAAATATGAAAAAGTTAATTATAATAGCAGGATTTATATTACCAACATTATTGTTTGGTCAATTAGATCGTTCGATTAGGCCTACACCTGCAAAGGCTCCAACAATCAATATCAAAGATTCAGAAGTTTTTACAACCGCAAATGGAATTACTGTAATACTTTCTGAGAACCATAAACTTCCGCGCGTATCTTTTGCCTTATCAATGGGTTCAGATCCTAAAATTGAAGGTGCAAAAGCTGGTATGTCTGGTATTGCTGGTTATTTAATATTATCGGGGACAACAAATAGAACCAAAGACCAACTAGACAATGAGAAAGATTATATCGGAGCTTCTTTAGATGCTGGGAGATCTTCTATCTCACTATCTTGTTTAACAAAACACATGGATAAAGGCTTAACACTGATGTCAGATGTTATGATGAATGCTAACTTTCCTGAATCTGAATTTGAGCGTATAAAAAAACAAAGTGAATCTGAATTATTATCTGCGAAGTCAGACGCTGGAACAATGGGTCAAAATGCTGAATCGCAAGTAAACTTTCCAAATCACCCTTATGGTGAAGTGATGACAGAATCTACTTTAGCAAATATCACGAGAGATGATGTTCTTAATTACTACCAATCAACGTTTACGCCAAAAGGAAGTTATTTAGTAATTGTCGGAGATATTACAAAAGCGGAAGCAACAAAACTTGTTGAGCAGTATTTTTCAAAATGGACAGGAGTTGAACCTTATAAAATGGAAAGTGGTGACGGTCAATTTAACAAAGGAAATCGTGTGATTTTTATAAAAAAGCCAGGAGCAGTTCAATCAGTTATTAAGATTTCATTTCCTATAAAAATTAGAACTGGCGAACCTAATCAACTTCCATTAAACGTTTTAAATGAAATATTTGGTGGCGGAGGCTTTGGGACGCGGTTAATGCAAAATTTGCGTGAAGACAAGGCTTACACTTATGGTTGTTATTCATCTTTAAATGTTACAGAAGATGGTTCTTGGATGTCAATTGGTGGGAATTTCAGAAATGACATTACAGATTCAGCAATTACACAAATATTATTTGAAGTGGATAATATCACTAATGGATATGTGAAAGATGATGAATTAAATTTAACGAAGTCTTCAATGGCAGGTGATTTTGCAAGATCATTAGAGAATCCGCAAACAATTGCACGTTTTGCTTTGAATATTATCAAAAACAACTTAGCAAAAGATTATTATCAGACTTATTTAAAACGATTGGAAGCAATCAACAAGGAAGATGTACTTACAATGGCACAAAAATATTTTTCAGCAAAGAACTGTAATATCGTTGTTGTTGGAAATGAAGAAATCGTTGAGAGATTAAAACAATTTGATGCTGACGGAAAGATTGAATTTTTAGATGCGTATGGAGAACCGATGAAAGACGTTAAAAAAGCGGATTTAACAAAAGAGGAATTAATTACAAAATATGTTCTTGCTGTTACGCAAACAACTTCTTTGAAGGCTGCCCAAAAGAAAATGAAGAAAATAAAATCGTATGAGGAAAAGACGGATTTATCAATGTCACAAGTTCCTTTCCCATTAAAATCGACTAAAGTTTGGGTTTCTCCAAGTACTGAAGCACAAAAATTAGAAGGTCAAGGTATGGTTTTTCAAAAGTCATTTTTTGATGGAATAGCTGGTTCATCCACCAATATGCAAACTGGGAAGAAAGACCTGACTGCTGAGGAAATAGCTTCAAAGAAAAAAGCATTTGGACTTTTCCCTGAAATGAATTATGCTACTTCAGGTATGACTTATGAAATAGTTGGAATTGAATCGTTGAATGGAACAGATGTTTATGTTTTAAAATTGAACGATGGATCAACAGAATCATTTGATTATTTTGACACAAAGACTTTTATGAAAATGAAAACACTTTCTATTAATAAAGACGGGGATGAAGTTACAGAATCAACTTCACTGTTCAGCGAATATAAAGATGTGAATGGTTTATTATTTCCGCATATGGTGACAATTTCTATGGGAGAAATGGCCTTTTCAGGTATTGTTACTTCAATTGTAGTTAATGGTAAAATTGATTTGAGTACATACAAATAAGACACAAAAAACAAAATTAAAAAGCGTTCACTAGAAATGAACGCTTTTTTTGTAACCTATAAAAAGAAATTACAGTATAATTCGTTGTGAAAAAGTTAATTCCGCTGTCCTTTATTTTGGTTTTTCCAATTGTGATGTTCTCACAAACGAAAATCAAATCATTTTATTTTGAAAATGAGCAAAGCATTCCTACACCCTATTCACAAAATCAACTTGAATTGTTTAAACAATCCTTATTGAAGGAAGAGGTTGTTATTTTAGAAATTTATTCATTTACAGATTCTCTTGGTTCTAATTCGTACAATACTATACTCGCTGAAAAAAGACTTACTTATATTGCAAGTCAACTTAATTTAATAGATAATTCCTTTATACAATTAAAGCATTCTGGACTTTCTTATAAATATGATGTTAAAGATTTTAAAAGTTGGAGACGAGTAGATATTTATTATGAACTTTTAGTTTATCGAGATTCTGCCGTTACAGAAAATGCAATAGTTACGGAAAATCAGGTGGAAGAAATAGCTCTGATGAATGATTATTATCCAATTGATGAATCGATTAAAGATACATTACCATTCATTCTTAACATTTCTTTTAAAGAAGGAACGGCTAAAATTGAATTAAAAAGTTTTACCGAAATAAAAAAAATAGCTGGGTATTTGAACACTCATCCAACTCGAAAAATAGTTATTCGCGGTCATGTATGCTGTGGTACCAATATGCGCATCTCAAAAAACAGAGCAAAAGCCGTTTACAAGGAATTACAAAAAATGGGGATTGAAAAATCAAGATTAAGTTACAAAGGAATGTCGAATAAAGATCCTTTGGTTTTTCCAGAGAAAACAAATGCCGACAGACAAAAAAACAGACGCGTTGATATCGTTTTCAACACAATAGATTGATGGTGATCTTGAAATTAATACTTCAAATAAAGGAACAGAAATTATTTTGACCTTTTAATAACTATTTTATTTCGAACAATAAATCTACAAAAGGATCTAATTTCCAAGATTTCACTTTTTTAGGAGTGTCAAAATTTACAATTTCATTCCTCCCATTTATTTGAATTACTTTGGTTAACTTGTCACCATTTTTCATTGTAAACTCTAAGGTTAATGGAAAAATGAAATCAGTTTCAAATTGTGTTTGCTCAATTTCCAAACGTACATTCTTTTTTGTCGCTTTTACTTGAACGGCAAGAACTGGGTGACCAGAACTGTACAACCATTGTTTAAAAAACTGATTCAAATCTACCCCACTAACCTCTTCCATAACATTTTTAAAATCATTAGTTGAGGCATTGGATAATCGGTATTTTCTATAATAGGTAATTATAACTTTTTTAAAAACATCATCTCCTAATTTTCGACGTAACATGTGTAAAACCCAGGCTCCTTTTTGGTAGGAATTGGGGTTCAATAAATCCATTAAATCTGTATAACTTGTATCAACGATTGGATGATTATAGTTCTTTTTAAATTGGATAACTTTAGATCTATCCTGCTGTAATTGAAATCTAAAAGCATCTTTACCTTTAACTTCTTCAATGTATAAATTGGTGAAATAAGTTGCAAATCCTTCACTGAGCCAAATATCTTCCCATTCTTTTTCAGTTGCTGAATTTCCAAACCATTGGTGTGCTATTTCATGAACTAACAATGTTTCACACGTTCGCTTTCCATTAATTGCGTTTTCATCATAAAAAATACAACCAGCATTTTCCATTCCTCCGAAACGAGTAGTTGATTGCACATTTGCTAGTTTTTCATATTCATATTGACCAAGATAAAATACAAAGAAGGGCATAATTGACGTTGCCATTTCAAAATCATAAAATCCATTTTGTTCATTTTCAGGATACACCCAAGAGCTCAAACTTACACCAGCAGAAGAAGCTAAATTTTGTATTTTAAAATCAGCAATTCCAACCACCATGACTTTTGTTGGCAAAGGAACTGTTGAACTATATTCATAAATATCGTCTATTTTATTTTCAACTCTTTTACTGATGAATTCACCATTCGCTATGACTTGATAATGGTTTGGAGCTTGAACAGAAAATTGCACTGTTGCTTTATCAGAAGGATGATCGATACATACAAACCAATTATGTGCCCTATTTGGCCAATTGTCTCCGAAAAAAGTTCGATTTCCATATTTATTTTCACCAATCACTAATCCATCAATCGGAACTCCACTGAAAATAATTTTCAATTCAATTTCCTTTTGGGCATTTGGTCTTAAGTTCTCAATGATCAACTTATCATTTTCGTGTTTAAATTTAATTGGGAAATTCCCTTCAAAAACACTTTCTACAACCATTCCTTTTCCTGCGGAATTAAGAGATGTTAAATCCAAAATAATATTTTTTGTTTCATCCAATCTTTTCAATAATATCGACTCTTTCACTTCAATTCGATTGGTTGAATCATTGACTTTTAATTCAATTGCATAATGTTTTATATCAATAATTGAAAGCTGATTATTGGTGACTTGTGCAGAAATAACAAAACAAATTGAAAAAAACAGCGATATCAAGAATAGTTTCATAGACGAGTAATTTAATGCATAAATACTCAAAAAAACTTACAAATCCCTAAAATCCCAATCTTACAAAACCTTTCAACTAAAAACTTTTATGAAACTAATCGTTTAGATATTCCCGAGTGACTCAATTCAATCCAAATTTGTTTCATATTTTTATCGCACTAAAACTAATAAAATGAAAAAAATAGTTACAATTCTCATTGGTGTTTTCTGCTTAATCTCCTCACAAATTTCTGCTCAACAAATGAATAAACCCTCTTCTTTAGAAATAGCACAACTTCCATTATGGGCACAAGCGATGTATGGAATTAGCCCAAATGTTTTTGAAGTAGATGAATTATACAAAAATTATTATTCATCCAATTTATTTGAAAAAAGTTATCATACACAATATTACAAGCGTTGGAGAAAATCTGTCAATAATAGAATTGATGAAAATGGTTTCCCTATCACATATTCTGATGATGAGTTACAAGCAATTCGAGAAAATTATATCGCTAAACAATCACCTGAAAAATCTTCGGATTGGTCATCTGTAGGCCCTTATCATACTCAACAAGATTTGGGTGGAATTGGGAAACGACAGACAAATGTATATTCAATTGACCAGTGTTTAGGCAACACTAATATTATGTACTTAGGCACAGAACCAGGTGAAGTTTACAAAAGTCTTGATGCAGGGGTAAATTGGTCAACTGTTTCAATGACCATGGATTTTGGAAGCGGCGTTACAGCTATTGAAGTACACCCAACTAATGGCGATATTGTTTTTGCTGGCGGGAATTATGGTGTTTTTAGAAGTATCGATGGAGGAACCAGTTGGACAAATGTTTTACCACAAACGAATTTGAATGTCAATGAGATATTAATTAATCCTTCAAACGACCAAATTATTTTAGCTGCAACGGATAAAGGTTTGTATCGCTCAATAAATGGTGGTACAACGTTTACTCAATTA
>Ga0209190_1000547_pt1 | contig 27513 bp, 5 predicted proteins | sample M_140205_XF_Meta_FD_187315 | JGI IMG/M metagenome (GOLD analysis project Ga0209190, IMG submission 187315) | Freshwater microbial communities from Lake Montjoie, Canada to study carbon cycling - M_140205_XF_MetaG (SPAdes) (version 2) | ecosystem: Environmental > Aquatic > Freshwater > Lake...
GTAAATCAGCAAGCAAAAAAAGCACAAGCGACCGCAACGGCAACAGACACCCCTGTCCCACAAGAATCACAACCTATACCAACAAACAACGCCGCAAACCCCGCAGTACCGGCGGCTGAACAATCGGCATCGGTACAAAATACTGCACCTGAAGCACAGCCGCCGGTACAAACAGCAGCAGTCCCAGATCCAATAGCACAAATACAAGCAACCCCACTGACAGATCCAATTCAAACTCCTGTACCTGAAAATATAACACCACCGGCAACTCAACAATATGCGAATAGACCAGAACCAACAGTAGCCGAAGCGACCCCTGTTGCACAAAAGACGGTAGAGGCAGTTCCTGATACGCAACCTCAGGTAATACAACAAGTACCTGACCCACAAAAAAGTATAGCAATTAATACAGCAGGTCTTCCGGTAGTAGCAGAAGATGGCACAGTCTCTAATAAAACAAATATAAATCCTGAAACTGGACAACTTTATACTCCTATTCCTGCTAATCAAATATCTCAAAATCCTTCAGCAACTGGTTCATCAAGGGGCTTACAGGGTGCAGTAGCAAAAACAAGGGCACAAGCTACATCACAAGATGCTTCTTATTTGGCTAGACTTCCTGATTGGAGAGTAAAACTACAATTAGCAGAGGGTGCAACATATTTGTATATGCAACGTGATAATCCTGGGATCCTTCAACCGTTACAAGACACCGATGGTGTAATATTTCCATATACCCCTCAAGTTCAGATTCAATATGGAGCACATTACGATCCTACAGACATAACTCATAGTAATTATAAAGTATATCAATACAAAAATAGCAGCGTGGATAATATATCAATTACTGCTGATTTTACTGCACAGGATACGTATGAGGCTAGGTATGTGTTAGCGGTTATTCACTTCTTCAGAAGTGTTACTAAAATGTTTTACGGAAATGATCAGGATCCTAGAAATGGTACCCCTCCCCCACTATGCTACTTAACAGGATTTGGTGAATTTAACTTCAATCAACATCCCTTAGCAATAACTAATTTCACCTATACTTTACCTAATGATGTTGATTATATAAGGGCTAATACAGAAGCAAATTCTCCACCGGGAGTTAATCAAAGTGCAGCTAATAGTCCTAATAATATAGGTAACCCTACTACAGAAAGAACAAGTAGTTCTGGTATACAACCCGGGGGTAAAAAGGCGCCACCTAAGTTTAACAACACTTATGTAACAGGTTCAAAAAATCCCACGTATGTACCAACTAAAATGCAAATACAAGTTACGGCAGTTCCAATGATGTCTAGAAATGTAATTAGTACTAAATTTAGCTTAAAAGATTATGCTTCGGGTAAACTATTACGCGGGTCAGAACAGCCCGGTATTAAAGGAGTTTGGTAAATGGCAACTAATACACTATACGGTGCAACTAGCCCATATCAATTAACTGATATAGTTAACCAAAAGTTTTTAGACATTATGGTAAACAGGCCAATACCGGCATTAGCATCAGATGTACTTTGGGCTATAACAAAAGTATATGAATATAGACCTGATTTATTGGCATATGACTTATACGCAGATTCTAGATTATGGTGGGTTTTTGCACAACGAAATCCTAATCGATTAAAAGATCCTTATTTTGATTTTATAACAGGTGTTCAAATTTACTTACCAACATCTAATACAATAATAACCGCATTGGGAAGTTAATATGGCAACGAATCCTGAAACAGGACAAGAGTATACTCCTGTTACTACCCAAGCAGGAGATCCTGGAGTATCAGGTACTCCTAATCCAACACGCCGCCCCAGAAACCCACTTGCAGACTTTGCTAGCTACACATATCAATTATCATTGTACATGATTACCCCTGATGCATATGATAAGTTTGTAAATGAAGGTAGAAAAAATATTAACACATTGAATGAACCTGGTGGCGGAGCGGGTGCATATTTATTATGTCAAAACGGCGGTATTAATTCAACTGAAAAACGAGCAGCAGGTTTTGAAAACTTTGATTATTATATTGATAATTTACAAATAAAAGCAGCGGTTTCGTCAAATGCTACAATGTCGCCGACTATAAATTATGATATGTCTTTTCAAATTATAGAACCTTATGGATTTTCTTTCATAACTAATTTGAAACTTGCATCAGAACAAATCGCACAATATTCGCAAACTAAAAATATAAAAGATTTAAGAAATGGCAGCCGCCAGTTTTTTGTTTTAGGAATTAAATTTTTGGGGTATGACATAGATGGAAATTTAATGACTAAAACTGGACAGACTTTTGACCGCTACTATGATATTTTATTTACTTCGGTTCAATTTAAACTAGATGGAAAGGCTACTGTTTATAATATAAAAGCTGCTAGTATACCTTCATCAGTGGCAATGGGCAGTAAAAGAGGATTAGTTGATAAGGGAGCGCCTCTTACAGGAAACAAGGTAGGGGATTTAATAAGATCATTAATGGCTAAATTAAACAATGACCAACAATCATTAGAAGACTCGGGAGCTATTACTAAAGGATGTAAATGTACCTATGTAGTAGAATTTAGAGGTTCAGGGGTAGATCAGATAGAAAATGCTACTATAGTTAGTCCGGCTGATTTGGATAAATCAAAATGGCCAATGACTAACGGTAAAAAAACATCAAATCAAGTTAATGAAAAATCAGCAGTAACAGCAACTCCCAATAGTAATGCTAGACAGGTTAATATTGAAAAAGCTACGCCCATTACTCAAGCAATAGGACAAATTATTTCACAAAGTAGCTACTTAACTGATGGCCTCAAAGCGGTTTATACGACTGATATTCAACCTAATCCAAAAACAGGGGATCAAGAAGCAATAGAAAATGAATCAAACAAAAAATTACGCTGGTATAATATATCCAGTGTATTGACCGAAGCAGCATGGGATCCTTTATTAAAAGATTTTGCATATAAAATTACATATATCATTGTTCCTTATGAAATACCCATTATACTTTCTGCATATGCTGATAGAACTACTCCGTATTATGGCCCAGTGAAAAGATATGATTATTGGTATACTGGTAAAAATACTGAAGTAATAAAATATGAACAAACACTTAACAATGCTTATTTTACAGTAAGCTTGGGTTCAGATGGTATTAGTTCAAAGTCTACTGGCGGCGGCGCAGATGTTCCAATTAATACACAAGGTAAACGTCAATCTACTGCTAGACAAGGTAAATTAGATGTAGGATATGAAGCACAAAATAGCGTTACTACTAGTTTATATGAACCCGGAGCTTGGGCAAGTGCTAAGATTGAAATTTTAGGCGACCCTGATTGGTTAGCAGGTGAGCCTCCAGGTGATCCAGCTTTATACACGCCCTTTCAGGGAACAGATTTTAGAGTAGATTTTAATGCAGGACAGGTATTTATTGAAATAGATTTCAAAGAAGCATTAGACTATGTCCATAGTACTGGAACGCTGCGTATTAACGAAGATTTGTTATTGTGGGATTATCCACCTGAAATTAAAAAGAAAGTTACGGGAATTAGTTTCAGAGTGATTGATATAACACATATGTTTAGAAATGGCAAATTTACTCAAGAATTAAATTGTGCTATTAATACTTTTGGATTTGATCAAGGATATGAAGGCTCTAAACGAGAAACAGATGATAGAGCTAGATCACAAGAAAATCAAAGTGATGCTGAAACAAAGAGGTTAGCTTCAAAAGCTCCAGTTGGATTAGTATCGGATTCTCCCCCGCCTAATAGGGATACAAATGGCAATCTAAATAATCCTACAAGAAATACTGTAGTTAATAACCAAGAAACTATTAACACTAAAAATGGACCAGTAGCTAATGATGATAGTGGTCTAGAACAACTATCATCGGGTACTACTCCAACTACAGGCGCCGGCAGGGAAAATTAATATGGAAAATGGATTTAAACCACTAGGGCCTACAAAATCAAGTAAACCAAATTCTGGTGGAGGTGTAACCAGAGAAGTTCCTGTACTTGGCGTAGTTAAAAATAATATAGACCCTACTAGGTCTGGTAGACTACAAGTCTATATAAGTGATTTGGGAGATGACAACCCTGATGAATCTGAAAGTTGGGTAACAGTTTCGTACATGACGCCTTTTTACGGGTTTGTAACACCCAAAGCCCCTACTGAAGGGTTCGGAGATTATAAAGCGAATCCAAGTTCATATGGTATGTGGTATAGTCCACCTGACTTAGGCACAACCGTTATATGTATCTTTATCAACGGTGACCCTAACTATGGATATTGGATTGGATGTGTGCCCAAGCCTGAAGCATTATATATGGTGCCCGCAATTGGAGCCAGTCAAAATATTATTGCTAACACCGAGGGTGAAGCAGAAGGCTATGGTGGTGCAACTAGATTGCCCGTCACTAACATTAATACCAATAATGAATCAATTTCAGATACCGCAGATTTCTTAACGCAACCCAAGCCAGTTCATAGCTATAGTGCTATGATTCTTAACCAACAGGGTTTAATTAGAGACCCTGTTAGAGGAGCTATTAGTAGCAGCGCACAACGTGAAAGTCCAAGTAGAGTTGGTTGGGGAGTAAGTACTCCCGGACGTCCTATTTATGACGGTGGTTATGATGATGCGACTATTGTAGATGCAGCCACTAGTGGTGCAGCAGATGAAGGATTGGTAGTAGTAGCAAGGCGTGGCGGTCATTCTATAGTTTTAGATGACGGTGACATTTTAGGACAGGACCAACTTATAAGAATTCGCAGTGCTGCTGGTCATCAAATTTTAATGAGTGATGATGCACAGACACTTTTCATCATTCATAGCAATGGACAAAGTTATATTGAATTAGGCAAAGAGGGTACAATAGACATGTACTCTACCAACAGTGTGAATATTAGAACTCAAGGAGATTTAAATTTACACGCAGATAATAATATCAACATTAATGCTAAGAAAAAATTAAACATTAAAGCTGAAGATATTAATATTGAATCTGAGAAAACTACTTCTCAAAAAGTAGGCACAAATAATAGTGTTTATACTATGGGCACGTTTACACACAAAGTAGATGGTGCAATGAGTATGGCAGCAGGCGGCGAAGGCTCATATGCTAGTGGCGGCGTAATGTATGTCAATGGCGATAAGGTAAATTTAAATACAGGAGCTACTTCAACTACCCCACAGGTTGTCCCTGCGATACCTATTTTAGCACAGACTGACACATTATATGATTCATCAAAAGGATATGTTGCCGCACCTGGTAAATTACAAACTATTGTGTCCAGAGCACCTGCACACTCTCCGTGGGCAAACGCAGGACAAGGGGTAGATGTTAAAACTAGCAGTAGCGCAAGTTCTGAATTACCACCTGCACCTAGTGCAGCAGTAGAAGCAACTAATACGGCAGCGGCTGCATCCACTACTGCTGCACCCGCAACACCGGCGACTATTGCTACAGTTCCTCCCGTAACTGCTGCCAGTGGTACGATGGATTCAAATACTACTGGAGCAATGGTTAGCGCATCGGCAACAACTGTGGCTGAAGGGCCGGCTAGTAGAGCGATTCAAGCAGGCGCAGGCGTTGTATCTTCTTCACAAGGACCGGTTGCGGCAGTGGGTGCATTGGCGCAAACTCCTGCACAATTAGAATCTGCTGGCATATTAAAACCAGGATCAGCAACTTTAGTTAACAGTTTAGTACAAGGTGGATCCAATGTACAGGCTGCAATGACTAACAATTTATTCACAGGTGTTCCTGGCGCAGAAAATTTAAAGGCATTGACTAGTAATATCCCTGCTCAAGTCAACGCTAAAGTAACTACTTTCCAACAAGCTCAAACTGCCTTAACAGGTGCAGGTGTAATTACAGGAAAAGAAAGTCCGGTCGCTACAGCAGGATTAATAATGGCAGGTGCTTCGGCGGGTGTAGGGGCTACACTTAACACAATGAGTTCTTTAGTTAGCTCTAGCACTATAAATTCTTTAGGAAAAACATTAGGAGCTGCTGCTAATTTATCAAATGCATTGGGTGCAGGTGGTTCAGCAAAAGCACTACTTAGCACTTCTAGTGCTATTACTAGCACATTAAAGGCAGGCAACTTAGCGGCTGGATTGGCTCAAACAGTTTCAGGCGGCCTTGGGTCAATTGCTGAAGCGTCTAAAGCGTTGAATCAATTACAGGGATTAAACAATGCAATAATAAGTGCATCTAGAGGACCCGCAGCACAGGCGTTTGGGGCGATATTAGGTACTCTTAAACCATTAAAAGTAGGTATCCCACAAAACTTATTCAGCATTGCAAGAAACGCATTAAAAACTGCTGATGCAGTTTCTAAAGGTGATTTAATTAAATCTGCTACTGGGGCATTGTCAACTATCGGGGCAATAGGGGGTCCAGGTACTAGTAAAATCACTGGTGCATTGTCTGGTACGGTAAATGCTATAGGTGTGCTTTCTTCTGCTACTACACCGGCTGCTGCATTCCGTGGGTTAACGGGCATAATAGGTGGTATAGGTAGCGTAGGATCTGCGACTGGCAATAAAAATGTTTCTCAAATTTCAAAACAAGTTAACTCTGCACTATCAGGTGCTAACAGAATATTACAGGCAGGAACACAATTATCAAAAGCTACTGATATTGCTGGCTCACTAAATGCAACTGCAAATGCGGTGCGTGGAGCTAGTCAATTGAACACAGCATTAGGCGGAATATCCGCACTAGCTAGTGGAATCTCCAATCTACCCGGTGGACAAAAATCTATTTCTAGTGTAGTAAATAAATCAGCTAATTCATTGACCGCTGCATTACCTGCTGCATTAGCCGTAGGAGCATTAGTGTCTACTACATTGTCTGCTGCAAAAAATAATATATCACCTCAGTTAAGTTTGCAAGGTGCTACTGCGGGAATACAAGGAATAGCCGGCGGCGTGACAAATGCAATAGCATCTAGTCCAATTGGAAAATTAGCATCTGCTATAGGTGGTACAGGATTGTCTAGTTTAACAGGCGGCGCCACTAGTGTTGCTAGTGCAGTAGGATTAAGTAATCCTGCATCAGCATTATCTACTGTGGCTAGTCTTGCCGGCACAGCAGCAGCATTTAGTAATCCTCTAACAGCATTAACAGCAGGCATACCCGGCGGATTAACTGGAGGTATACCTGATATTGCTGGTCAACTCGGTGGTGCATTAGACAAGCTTAAATCAGGTTCTAGTAGTCTTTCATCATTGGCACTAAGTGGCCTACCCCCGGGTGCTGCGGCTGAGATAAATGCAGCAATGTCATCACTTGCGTCAGTTGGTGCTTCTCCTGTTAAACTCCCAACAGTAGCATCAAACACTTTTGATAGAAGTGAAATTACCGCACAAATAGGTTCACTATTAGGTGATCCAAAAATACCTAAACCAAACTTTACCGGCGAAATTCCAAGTGCAGCAAAAGCAGCACTACAAGCAGCGCAGGAAAAAGTTACAAAATCTACTATGGTAAGTTCAGAGGTAGCTACACTTTCTATAGACTTAAAACAAGCTCAATCACAATTAGAAGCGGCCGAACAATCATTACCACCAGGCGATCCTCAACTAGAAACTACTAAAGAAAAGGTACTAGATTTAGTTGCTAAACTTGAAGCCAAGAGCCAAGAGCTATCTTCGTTGACATAAATACATTATGCCACAATATATAGGATTCAGCACTTTAGGTGCCAATTTACCTAAAACTACTAATGCCCCTACCGGCAATGATGGCGGAACAGGTAATATTGTTCGGCAAAATACTGTAGGTAAAAAGTTTAGACTAGTAGACGAACCTTTAGTAATACAAGATTTTGTAAACGCATTAAATATTAGGCAAGGACAAAAAGTAGGTCAGCCTGGATATGGAACTACTCTTTGGTCATTTATTTTTGAACCCAATACTAATGATACACAATTTAAATTACAGACTGAAATCCAACGTGTGGCTAGTTTAGACCCTAGACTAATAGTAAACAGTGTGATAGCTTTCCCGCAAGAGCTTGGTATATTAATTGAAGTTGAAATAGCAGTGGCCCCGTTCAATGAAGCTCAAGTTCTTAGTTTATTTGCAGATACCAATCTTTCGCAGATTTTAATTCAATAATTCTTAAAAACCCGAGGTTTTAGGTATGATAAATACTTAAAAGAGAAAACATATGGCTACCAGCTCACGGCAATCAGCATTATTTGGAGTAAATGATTGGCAAGCAATTTACCAAACATTTAGAGAAGCAGACTTTCGTAGTTATGACTATGAAACTTTGCGTAAAAGCTTTATTGACTATTTGCGTCTATACTACCCTGAAACTTTTAACGACTATATTGAAAGTTCAGAATTCATTGCTCTATTAGACGTTGTTGCTTTTATGGGGCAAGGTCTTGCGTTCCGCAATGACTTAAATACCCGTGAAAATTTTATTGATACAGCAGAACGCAGAGATAGCGTTATCAAGTTAGCCAATTTGGTTAGCTATAATCCAAAGCGCAATTTAGCCGGACAGGGTTTTCTAAAAGTTATAAGCATACAAACTACACAGAACATCAACGACCTTAATGGAATCAATTTAGGAAATCTTCCTATACTATGGAATGACCCTGCTAACCCAAATTGGTTAGAACAATTCAACACAATTATAAATGCAGCATTAGTTAATACTCAAAGAGTAGGTCGCCCGGGTAACGTAGCAGACTTGTTGGGTGTACTTACAAGTGAATACGCATTAAAAATTCCTCAGGATACCTTGCCAATCGTGCCATTCACTAGCACGATAGATGGTATTACTATGAATTTTGAATTAGTAAGTGTTACCAGTGTAGATGAAGATTATGTTTACGAAATACCACCTGCACCAACAGGTACATTTAATATGGTATATCGTAATGACAAGTTAGGCTATGGTAGTCCTAACACCGGATATTTCTTTTATTTTAAGCAAGGGACATTACAAAATTACGATTTTATATTAGAACAACAAATTTCTAATCAAGTTGTTAACATTGGGGATATCCAAGGTGTTAATAATACAGACACTTGGTTATATCAATTAAATGAAAACAATGGTACAAGATTAGCTTGGAGAAAAGTAGACAATGTATACGCAGATGCTTACCTTCAAACTGAAACAAGTCAACGTAAAATCTTTGCGGTAGCTTCTAGATTCAATGACCAAGTAGCATATACGTTCGGCGACGGCGTATTCAGTCAAATACCTGTAGGAACTTATAGAGCATATGTTCGTGCAGGGAATGCATTAACATATACTATTGATCCAAATGAAATGCAAGGCATTTCAGTATCATTTAATTATGTTGATAGATTTGGAAAAACACAAATACTAACGGTAGCATTAGCTCTACAGTTACCTGTATCAAATGCTCAAGTTCGTGAACCATTAGCTCAAATTAAACAAAGAGCTCCTACTAGGTATTACACACAGAACCGTATGGTAAATGGTGAAGATTATAATAACTTTCCGTATACCTTATATAGTTCTATTATAAAATCTAAAGCTATCAACAGAAGTTCAGTAGGTGTAAGTAAAAATTTAGACTTACTTGATCCTACAGGAAAATATTCAAGCATTAATTCATTTGCTACAGATGGCGCAATGTGGCAAGATGATGCCAATGGTTATCTATCGTTAACTATAAACAACACCGGTAATATTATTACCTTTTTAACAGACACTCTTGGTTCGGTACTATCAAGCAATAGAACTACTCAATACTACACACAAAATTATACTCAATACACTATTAACCAAGCATCTGGAGATGGAGTAGTTTATTGGCAAACTAGTTCAGTGGATGCGAATTCATTAACTGGATATTTTTACAACTTAGTTTCTAATACTGAAACGTCAATTCCAATTGGTACGTATTCTACTAACAACGTTAAGTATATTACACCTGGTGCATTGATTAAATTTGTTGCGCCGAGTGGATATTACTTTGATGCTAATAATCGTCTAGTAGCCGGTATCCCTGGACCAAGCGAACAAACTTTTATTTGGACAACTGTACTAAGTGTTATCGGTGATGGATATAATAATGGTCAGGGTTCTTTTAGTAATGGATCAGGACCAGTTACATTGAATGGTTATGTTCCAGCTGGAGCACAAATAACTACTGTACTGCCTGCATTTGACAATTCATTATCTAATGCTATTATCCAAGAATGTATTATTAGAATGGAGTTACAACAAAATTTTAGTCTTGTTTTTAATAATGCATTGACTATTGCAGAAGATCGCTGGAGTATTAGACAGTATAATGATGCTAATTACTTTATCAATTTTTTAAGTTTAGGTAATACAAGATATACAATAAGTTATAGATCATTAAAGTATTACTTTGGTAGTGTACAAGATACTAGATTTACTTTTGACCGAGACAAGTTAGTTTATGATCCTTTTAGTGGAAAAATTTTACAAGATTTTGTAAAGGTATTAGCCACTAATACCCAGCCAAGTAATAACTATCCTTTAGCTAAAGATATTCAAGTAAATATTATTGGTCAAACAGTTGAGAGTGATGGATATATTAATGATTTTGAAGTTGAAGTTGCTAGTACAGATATTAATAATCGTGGATTAATAATAAATCCTACATTTTTCCAAACGGTTACTGGTTATACAACCGGCGGAGCAAATACTGGGATCTATGTATTTTTTGAATTAGTAGAAGATGCAATTAATCTTTCACGCTATCAACTTGTTCCTAGCTCAGAAGTAGTGCAATATCAAACTAAAACTCAGATTGAAGTTGTAAAATATGATTATCCATTAGGTCAATTATTCTATGCATATGGGGACAACTTATTCTATACTTCGGTGCAGGATACTACAGTAACCACTCCATACTACTTACTAGTAGAGCAACCACAATATTCAATCAGACCAGGTAGACAGGGTTTACAGTTTCAATATAGACATAATAGTAACAATACAACTCGTATTGATCCTGCAACTACCAATATTATTGATTTATATGTAGTTACACAAGCATATTACACTAACTATCAAAAATATATTCAAGATACGACGAACACAGTGCCCATGCCACCTAAACCAACTATCAGTGAACTAACGCAGGACTATGGGCAAGTAAATGATTATAAAATGTTAACTGACAGCGTAATATTAAACAGTGTAATATTCAAGCCATTATTTGGACCTAAGGCGGCTGCTAACCTTAGAGGTACTATTAAAGTTATAAAAAATAATAACGTAAATGCTAGTAATAGTGAGATTCGTACAGCAGTTCTTACTGCCATGAATGCTTATTTTAATATTAATAATTGGAATTTTGGAGATACTTTTTACTTCTCTGAATTGAGTGCTTATCTGCATGATCAGGTTGGAGAATTAATTAGTTCTGCTGTATTAGTTCCAAACGATCCTACAATGTCATTTGGCGATCTATATGAAATTAAATGTGCGCCATATGAGATTTTCGTCAATGCTGCTACTGCCGATGATGTATTGGTTATTGCAGCGCTCACTCCCGCCGAGTTACAAATTAGATAATTATATATATGGCAACTAGAATCCGCACCCTAAACTTTCTACCAGAAATATTTCAAACTCCAACTAATGCTCAATTTTTAGCGGCTACTTTGGACCAACTTGTAGCTCAACCGCTGACTAAAACGATTGAAGGTTATGTAGGTAGTAGGTTTGGATATGGGGTTAATGCCAAAGATTATTATGTAACTGAACCAACGAAAGTAAGAACAGATTATCAATTAGATCCAGGTGTAGTATTCACTAAAACTAATCAATCTACAGCACAAGATTTTATTAGTTACCCAGGTATACTTGATGCTCTTAAACTTGAAGGAGCATTAACTGACAATAATAGTAGACTTTTTAATAGTCAATTTTACTCATGGGATTCGTTTACTAATTTAGATAAGATTATTAATTTTAATCAATACTATTGGATTCCTGAAGGCCCTGAACAAGTAGTAGTATCGTCTGATACAGTATTTGCTACTAACGATTACTTAGTAACTGATGTTATCAATGGGTATAATATTACACCTATTACTTCAACTGAGATAGGAACTACTAACCCAACATTAACATTGTTAAGAGGTGGTACATATACTTTTGCAGTTAATCAATCAGGTCAATTTTGGATTCAAGGTGCACCTGGTGTAACAGGGTATAGTCCAACTCAACCTAATTTACAAACTAGAGATGTATACGGTGTAGATAATAATGGTGCAACTATAGGAACAGTTACATTCACAGTTCCTCCAAAAGACGCTCAAAATAATTATAATTTTCCTGGCAACAACTTAGTTGATGTAGTAAGCGATATTCCCTTCAATCAAGTCAACGGTGCTAGACTAAGTGATCTAGGTGGTATTGACGGTGTTACTGCGTTAAACGGCTTAACAGTGTTATTTTATAATACAGGCATATCTAATGAAATTGGATTTACTTCAAATTTCTTTGACTACACAAATTATGATTACAATAATGATTTAGTAGCTACTGAAACTATTAATGTAACCGCAACATCATCGACCGGCAATCTTATTACATGTGATTCAACTAGCAATTTAATAGTTGGAAATTCAATAGTATTCTCAGGAGTCGGTTTTGGTGGATTGTCTATCTATTCTGAAACTTTACCTGATACATTATATTTCGTAGAAAGTATTTCAAGTCCTACTGAATTTTCAGTGTCATTATCAGTTGGTGGAGCGCAAGTACCTTTATCAAATGCTGCAGGTACATTAGTAGGTACAACTAATCAAGGACTGTTAGAAGAAGGTTTTTACACAACTGTTAACCAAAATTTCTATACAATAGAATATATAGGAGATTTAACAGATCCTGTAATCAGATTAATACCTAGTTCTCTTATTCCTACTAATCAGAAAATAACAGCAAGTTTTGGTACACAATGGATAAGCAGAGTTTTTTATAAAACTGCTTTTGGTATTATAAACATTGTTCCGTTTATAAGTGCCCCATTAGATACTCTATACTATCAAGATGGTACTAGTGCAAACAAAGTTGGTATAATTCGTATTATTGATAGTAATATAACGAATACGCTAGATGTAGAAACTGATATTTTAGGTCAGCCGCAATTCACTGCAACAAATGGTGTAGTGTTTACTAATGGATTAAAAGTAGTATTTCAGGGCGATGTAATTCCTGCAAGTTATAAAACTGGCGCATATTATGTTGAGGGCGTTGGTAGTAGCATAGAATTAATTCCAGTGAGTAATCTTATATCACCGGACCCCTTCACATCAAGTACATATGTACCATGGGATACTACAGCATGGGATATTGGTAATTGGGAAGGAACTTCATATATTCCTGTAACTCCTGATTACATTACTATTGCAAGAAATAGTATTGACCGTAATGCTTGGTCAAGAAGTAATAGATGGTTCCATATTGACGTAATTAATGCTACGGCTGAATATAACAATGATCCTACATTAGTTACATTGTATGCTACATCAGAATATAAGGCTAAACGACCTATAATTGAATTTTATCCTAACTTGCGGTTATTTAATACCGGCATTGAAGGTAAAGCACCAGTAGACTTCATTGATTTTAGAACAACTGATGCATTTTCCCAAGTTGCAGGGCAGGAAAATTATTACCCTGATGTAACAGCATATACTGGGTATGACGCAGTTATTGGCACAGTAGCATCAAATACTACTACCACTATAGTTATTCCTATTGAAAGTGTTCAGGGTACATTTGAAATAGGGCAATATGTTGCAGACTCTACAAATTTATTGCCTACTAATTCATATATTACCAATATCGTAACCACAACTACGACCGTTACTTTAACTATAGAATGGGAATTCTCTACATCATTTACCGGTACTAGCGTAGCATCAGTGATAGGTACTGACACTACTGTAGATAATTATGCTCTATTTGATGGATCACGCATAATATTTGCAGCCGATACTGACATAAATGTTAAAAACAAAATTTATGTATCTAGATTTTCTTCTATAAGTGGCTCTACTCCAGTTATTACGTTAACTGAAGCAACTGATGGAGAAGTATTAGTTAATCAAGGAACAGTAATATTAAGAGGCTATGTTAATCAAGGTTTTGATTTTTATTTTGATGGCTTAGAATGGATTGAGTCGCAAGAGAAAATAACGGTAAATCAACCCCCACTGTTTGATGTATTTGATGATAATGGAATTAGCTTTGGTAATACTGATTTATATGTTGGTACTTCTTTCATAGGTAATAAATTATTTGCGTATGGTATTGGTGCAGGCATAAACGACATTGTATTAGGATTTCCAATAAGATATAGTTCTGTAGATAATGTGGGTGATATATCATTTGACGTATCATTAAATTTAGATAAATTTAACTATGTGCAAGGTTCAACTCCTATTACGCAAAATGTTAATACTGGTTATGTGCATCAAGCAGTCAGCCGAACTGAATATATAAGACAAATTGGGTGGCAGACAGCAGTATCACCGAGTATTCAATATCAAATATTTGAATTTGAGTATGATGTATTAAATCCCACAACTACATTCACTTGCGATATCGCAATGATGAATACTATAGATACACAATGGCCTACTATTGAAGTTTATATTAATAATATTATACAAGATAATACTACCTATACTGTAACTGTAAATAGTAATTCTACGGTAGTGACTCTAAATGATACGATTATTGATAACACTGTAATACAAATATTATTATTAAGTGACCAAGTAAGCAAAACGGCATATTATAGTATACCTATTAATTTAAATAATAATCCTTTTAATCAAGATATAACTGTAGCTAACGTTGGAGATATTCGCGGGCAATATAGAAGTATGTTCTATAACAACCCAAATACTACAGGACAAGTGTTTGGTTCAAACAACTTTAGAGATTTAGGTAATTTAGTTCCATGGGGCAACCGCATTATTCAAAATAGTGCATCATTGGTATTGCCTAGCGTATTTTTACGCAAACAAAATCACAATTTGTTTAACTCATTATTGTTTAACAGCCGTGAATATATCAAATTTAAAACACTTTTAGTAGACACAGTTAATAATACAGATTATGTTCAACGTTATTCACCATCTGAAATTTTAGATAATGCACTAGATCAAATTACTTTTAGCAAAACGGATAATCAGCCCTTCTTTTGGAGCGATATGCTACCTAGTAAGGCAGCATATATTACTAACACATACACATTTGCTAATAGTTTAGATGTAAGTATATATCCATTAAGTAGAATTTATGATTTTACTTCAGCAAATTATTACGGAGTACTTGTTTACTTAACTAGGACAGTTAATAATATTACAGTAACTAGACAGTTAATAATTAATCAAGATTACACGGTAAGTACAGATTCGCCGTCGTTGACAATAACTTTAGATTTGTTGCCCGGTGATATTATTACTATTAAAGAATATAATCAAACATATGGTTCATATGTACCCAATACACCAACTAAGTTGGGATTATACCCTGCATATATTCCTAGTGTAGCATTAGACATAAATTATTCACAATCTACTTATTTTATATTAGGGCATGATGGTTCGTATAACAAATTATACGGAGATTATTTTCCTGAAACAAATATTTTGGTAGATTTTAGAGATCAGGCTCTACTAGAATATGAAACTCGTGTTTATAATAATTTAAAATTAAGTAGTGCTGTACCTGTACAAGAATATGAAGTATTGCCTGGTTTCTTCAGAGATACTGATTATTCATTTGACGAGTGGTTAGAGATATATAGTCCGGGGTTTTTAAATTGGGTAGGACAAAATCGTTTAGATTATAAGAGACAGATATATCAAACTAATAACGAATTTACTTACAATTATTGGCAGAGTGGTAACGCAATCAATAGAGAATCTATCTACCAAGGATATTGGAGAGGTATGTATCAATATTATTACGATACTTCAACTCCGAATACTAGTCCATGGGAGATGTTAGGATTTGTTAATAAGCCAAGTTGGTGGGAAACTAGATATGGTCCTGCACCCTATACCAGTGACAACTTAGTATTATGGACAGATTTATCAGAAGGTATAGATTGGAATGATGGTAACCCAGTTGTAATTCCTGCTGCGGTTAGACCTGAATTGTTGCAAGTGATTCCTGTAGATAGTGAAGGAAATTTATTATCACCGTTAAGAAATATAGTTGGTAACTATAATTCAAACATTTTCCAACGTGATTGGAAAGTTGGTGATGAGGCTCCAGTTGAATTCAGCTACCGTAGAAGCAGTTCATACCCGTTTGATTTAATGCGTATATTAGCATTAACTAAGCCTGCTGAATTCTTCAACCTAGGGGTAGACTTAGACAATTACAAATATAGCGAAGAATTTGGACAATATCTTGTTAATAACAGAAGTCACTTAGTAATAAGCAACGTTGAAATTTATGGTTCAGGCACTGCTAAAACTAGTTATATTAACTGGATAATTGATTATGAAAAACAAGTAGGAGTAGATGCTACCGCTAATATAACAACACTATTAGATAATTTAGATGTACGGTTAGTGTATCGCCTTGCAGGGTTTAGCGATAAAGCTTTACTAAAATTTTATGTTGAAAAAGGCACACCAAACAGTAGAAACGCATCGTTATTAATTCCTGATGAAAGTTATAGTGTTTTATTATATGATAATCAACCATTTAACCGTGTAATATATAGCGGGGTAATAGTACAAATAACACAATACGGGTTTTCAGTATTTGGTAATTCACAAACGCAAACATATTTCAGAACATTAAAACCATATTATAATGGTAAGTATGACCGTATTACTATAGATAATTTAAATGTTAAAGTGTCACAGGATCACAGTGATGTTGAGGTAATTGTTCCATATAATACCGTGTTTGGTACTGTGCAGGAAGTAGCAACATTTTTATCTAACTATGGAGCATGGTTAACAAGCTTAGGGGTAACCTTTGAGCAACAAGAAAATGAATTAGAAATTAACTGGAATCAAATGATTGCCGAGTTCTTATATTGGGCGCAGACTGGTTGGGATGAAGGTAGTATCGTAACATTAAATCCTTCTGCAAGAACAATTTCATTTAATAAAGATAGTAATATTGTACAACCATTAACTATTCAGCAAACTAATTTTATTTTAAATCAGAATTTATATCCAATTCAGAATAGAGATTTGGCTATTATTCGTGAAGAAACATTGTTTACTGCTACCGCATTAAATGATGGTGATACTATTTCTTATGCACAATTTAATATCAGTAATTTTGAACATGGTATTGTTTTTGACAATGTGACATTATTCAATGATATAATATATAACCTAATTACTGGATTAAGACAAACTCGTATTACGGTCAGAGGTACTAAGAGTGCAGATTGGAACGGCACAGTTGATGCTCAAGGATTTATTTATAATCAAGACAATATTAAAGAATGGAACAATACTGTTACCTATACAAAAGGTGAAATAATATTGTACAAAAACAAGTATTGGGTAGCATTAAAAATAGTTCAACCAAAACTTATATTTGATGAATTAGAATGGAAGCGTACAGATTACGATGAAATTCAAAAAGGATTGTTACCTAATAGTAGCACAAGAAGTTATGAAAGTACATTGTATTACGATGTAAATAAGGCTAATTTAGAAAATGATGCTGACTTATTAAGTTTCTCGTTGATCGGGTATCGTCCAAGAGACTATTTAGCACTTGCTGATTTAACTGATATTACACAGGTAAATGTTTATAAAAACTTTATTAAGAATAAAGGAACACGAAATGCAACCGATGCATTTAAGGGAGCAAATCTTCCTCAAGGTGGCATTGACTATGACATTTACGAAAATTGGGCTATTAAGTCAGGTGAATTCGGTGGAGTTTTAAACAGTAATTTTGTTCAATTTAAAATTAATCAAAATTACATGACTGGAAATCCAAGTATAGTTGGACTTACAAATGGAGTATATAACGAAGGTGTTCAACAAGAAGTTCCTATATACTCATTGTTTAATTATGGTAGACCTATAAACACAGTAAACATATTACCTACTATATCATCACAAGAGCCATCTACAGTTTATCCTACAGCAGGCTATGTTAACTTCAATGATGTCAAGATGTCATCTTATTTTTATTCACAGCTTCCTTTAGCAGTGGATAGTAATAATTTGGTAGTGTTGTTATCACAATTTTATGTTCGTGATTATGTTTGGTTAGCAAATTACTTACAGCGTTGGGAAGTGTTTACTCCTAAGTCAATGGGTATAATATTAAATGTAAGTAACAACTTAAATGATACTGCAACCGTTACATTTAAAACTCCTCACAATTTAACAAGATATGAACCTTTTGCAATTGTTAATTTTTCTGATGCAGTGAATGGGTACTATATCAGTACAGTAATTGTAGACCAGTACAGAGTATTAATTACATTAAGTATTGACCCTTCTATTACTAATATTACTGGTCAAGGGGTAGGATTTAAATTCCAATCACAGCGTGTTGCTCAACCTAGTAACATTATAGATTTGCCATTATTAGATTCAGAATTTTTCAAAAATACCGTATGGGTAGATGAAAACACCGATGGCGGTTGGGCTGTTTATAGAAAAGGTATCAACTATCAATATCAAAATGAATTCACTAAATCTTCTTCAGTGACGTTTGGTAGTGCGGTAGCCACTAGTAGCCAACTAGGATATTTAATAGGTGATGCTACTGCCGGTGCTGTGTACCGCTATACATTCAATGACTTAACACAAGCTTATGATTTAGGACAAACGTTAACTTCAGGTACTTCATTTGGTTCTACTATCTCTCATAATAGTGACATATATGTAATTTCTGAACCTACAACTACCCCGAGAATTTACATATACCAACTTCAAAGTAGTACTTTATCTGACGATTTAATTTTGTACCAAGCAGCAATTGCCGCACCAGGTGGAGTTACAAATTGGGGTAGTGCAGTAGCAATATCAGGCAATACAAATTGGATTTATGTTTCTGATGTTGATAATAATACTGTACATGTATATAGAAAGTCAAACGTTGTTACTCCAGTAACCAATCTTACTGCAGGACAAACTTATATTATTACAACAGTGGGCACTACTGATTTTACTACAGTGGGTGCTACATCAGATGATATAGGAACAGCATTCGTAGCCACTGGGGTAGGCACTGGTACAGGTACAGCAACAAAGAGTACATATCAAAAAGTAACAACTATAGACGGCGATGCATTGTCATTGACTGTAGCAGGAGATAATTTTGGTTATTCTTTAGCGACAGACTATTATGGTGATACTTTAATTATTGGTACTCCTAATAAAGATTATAGCGTTACTATAGATAATTGGGGCTATGTATATGTGTTTGATCGTGCTGTACAAAATATCCAAGTACAAACTAATAGTGTCCCATTAACTCCGCAAATATTTAATTTAGCATGGACACCAACTTCATTATCAAAAACATTAACTGATACTAATAGCACTGGTAATTTATTAACATTGAATAGTACATCAGGTATTACTGTTAATGATCCTATTATCTTTACAGGATCAGGCTTAGCAGGAACAGAAATTGTTTCAGATCAAGTATATTATGTACGTTCAATTAGTGGAAGTGATATTACTATTAAAACTAGTAGATTTGCTACAGCGGCTGTAACTGTTGCTACCGTTTCTGCAATTACAGTTACTACTATAGTACAAAATACTCCAATTTATGTTTCAGTAAATGGAAATTTAGTAGACGATAGTAACTATGCTATCATTTCTAATACTTTGGTATATACTAGTACATTAAATGCAGGCGACATTATTAATGTAAGTGGTCAAGAATTTACATTGATGCAAACACTTACTACTGAAAATACTCCAAAAGTTGGTGTACATTTTGGTAACAGTGTAGATACAACTATCTATGCAAGTGAAATTATTGTCGGCGCGCCATATGAATTAGTTACACAAATTAAAGAAGGTGCGGTATATCGTTACACCAACGGCGGTGGCAAATACGGTATGATAATTGGCACTAGTACTGTCAATGTAACTAGCGCTAGAAATTTATTAATTAATGGCTTCTTAGTCACTGTTCCAATTGGCAATGCAACTACTGTAGCTAACGCTATTAATGCAGTGGCGATACCTAACATTGTTGCAACTGCAATTGATGGCAAGTTAATGTTATCATTAGTTGATAATAATCTAGCACAGGTAAATGAAAAGATATTATTAAGTTCAACTAATAGTGCAACACTAGGTGAATTAGGTATAAACATATTCACTCAAACACAGACAATAGAATGCCCGCATACTAATAGTCGCACACAGTTTGGTACTGTAGTTAAATTTAATGAGTACGGTAGCTTTGTTGCTAGTGCACCAGTTGGAACAAGATTTAGCAGTACTACTTTTGATTTTATAGATGATGAAAATCAAGATAATGACACTGTGTTTGATAACAATACCACTACATGGTTAGATACCTTCCCTAATGCAGGTGCGGTATACATGTTTGATTATTTGTCTAACTACAATGAGACTTTAATAAATTGTGGTAAGTTTGTTTATGCTCAAAACGTAAACAGTCAAGATTTAGAATATGGTCTACAACCAAACTATGGTACTGCTTTAGACTTTTATAATTATTCCGTAATTATAGGAACACCTGGATTTAGTCCTAGTAACGGTCAAGCAATAACATATACTAATACATTAAATCAGAAAGATTGGTCTGTTTATAGAAGCTCTTCTCCTGTAGTTGATATTACTAGTATTGGGAACATTCAATTGTTTAGTGCTCAAACTAATGAAACTCTAATTAACATGGATTACATTGATCCATTGCAGGGTAAGATATTAGGTGCAGCCAGAGAAAATATTGATTATGTAGCTAATACCGATCCTGCTACTTATAATAATGGGGATCTTGTTCCGAGTAATTTGGTATGGGGCGTAACACAAGTTGGTCAAGTTTGGTTTAACACAACTAATATTCGTTATGTTAACTATCACCAAAACAGTAATACTTATAACTGTAAATATTGGGGCACATTGTTCCCTAATAGTGATGTTGCAGTTTATACTTGGATAACATCTGAAGTACTACCTATTAATTATATTGGTTCAGGTACTGTTTACGATCCAACAAAATATTCAATACAATATATTATTAATCCAGCTGGTGCTCTAACTCCGATATATTTCTATTGGGTAAGAGATACAGGTATTATATCTCCTAATTTAGGCAAAACATTAGCAGATAGTATCATTGCTGCCTATATAGCTAATCCAAGAAATTCAGGGATAAGTTACTTTGCCCCGTTGTTACCTAGCGTATATGCTCTATATAATGCTGGAGATTACATAAACGCAAACGACTCAGTATTAAATATTGGGTTTGGCACTGGAACAAGTACTGATGTTGTTCATAACCAATACGATCTAATTAGAGCAAATTTTGCCGATGACTATTTGCCAGGACTGCCAAATACATATTTAGGTGAAACAGAACCTTACTCATTATATGCTAGATTATTAGACAGTTTATCGGGAACTGACACTTCAGGGCAAGTTGTACCTGATCCATTCTTACCACTAGCGGTGCAGACTGGTGTTCTTGTTAGACCCAGACAAAGTTTCTTCTACAATAGATTAGGTGCTGTTAAAAACTTCTTTGAAACATTAAACGAAATAGTAAAACAGTATCCACTTTTTGAAATTTCTGATGCAACATTTACATATGCTTCAGGTGAGTTTTTTGACACTACCAATTATTGGGAAACAATTAATTGGTGGGCTCCGAGGTATAATGACAATACTAAATCTACAATTCAGGTTGCTATCTATTCTGATTTAGCCACACTAAGTGTTACAGAAGGTACAATTGTAACCGTCGCAACAAATGGTATAGGTTTAGCTGAAACTTACATATTTACTAATAGTGAATGGATAAGAATAGGACTTACTAACGGGACAATACAATTTAAGAGTTCACTTTGGGATTATGCTTCAGCAAGAATAGGATTTGGTGATAACTTTTTTGACACTACCCCATACGATTCATATCCTAGCGAAGAAACTCGTTACTTAGTAAGAGCATTAACTGAGCAACTACCTTCTGAATTATTAATATATAGAAATAGAATATTGATTCTTCTCTTTGAATATATCGTTAGTGAAACAATTGAAACTCAAAATTATCTCCCGTGGTTAAATAAAACATCATTTGTTGATGTTGGGCATACTATACGAGAATTGTTACCTATTGAAGTTTTCCAAAGTGATAATCAAAACTTCTTAGAGGGTTATTTAAACGAAGTTAAACCTTATCATGTAGTCATTAAAGATTTCTTATTTAAATATACCGGTATTAATGTTTATCAGGGCAACATAACTGATTTTGATGTGCCCGCACAGTATAATACAAGTATACAGCGTTGGGTATCTCCTCAACTAGTGTATAGTAATCCTAGTGATGTTAATCAATATTTACCAACTGATCCGATATGGCAAGAACCTGAATATATTAATTGGTTTGAGAATTACGGCGTAAGTTTAACTGGTCAAGATGGTGTACAAATAACAACATTGACTTCTTATTTGGCACTTAACTCAGGTGAAATGTCAGTAAACAATGCACAAGGCTTTCCAATTAATGGTATAGTGCAAATTGGTACTGAACAAATTGGATTCTCCTCAGTAGATAGAAATCTAAATGTTTTAGTTGGCTTAACTAGGGGTGTTAACGGTACACCAATAACTAATCATATTCCTGGTGAACTAATTTATATTAATCTCCCTGCGGTATTGGTATTAGATGGTGGTAGAGGTTATACTGAACCTCCTAAAGTTGTAGCATATATTGATCCTACATTATATCCTGCACCAACTGTACCTGCTGTACTAACCGCAGTAATGAGTTTAGACTCAGTGCTGCGTGTTGATGTAATTAACCCTGGACAAGGATATGCTGTATTACCTAAGATAATCATTGATCCTTCTACTGTAATCTTTTTTGAAGGTAGCGCCGTAAGTACAACATATAATACAATTATATTGTATGCGCCGTTATTACAAACTGGAGATTTAGTGCAGTATAACGTTGCTCCCGGTGGAACTCAAATCGGTGGATTAGAAAGTAATCAATGGTATTATGTTAATTTATTAGAGACAGTGCCTACAGTTGTTGTAGCATTATATTCTAATTATACTGATGCAATTTATGATGTTAACCGTGTTAAATTATTAAGTACAGGATCAGGGGACCAATCATTAAGCGTAGGAGCAAAAGCATCGGCTATTTCTTCTGCTGCTCCAGCAAGAGAAAATAATATTACTTTAAGATTTGATAGAACTACTTACAATTCACAGGTTATAGATTGGCAAGCAGGTGCATACTACGGAGCGTTCTATGCAGGCGATTACTTCAATAGCGAAGCCGTATCAAGTTCATCAATTAAATTACAAAGCACTCAACCACTAATAAGTTCTATTTTAGCTAGTGCTCAAGGAGTAGCTTTTGAAATTGAAGATGTCAGAAATGACAGAGTAGTAACTTATTCGTCATTGATTCGTCAAGTAGCAAGTACACAAGCATCAGATGATTCAATTACTTTAACTACTTTCAGTAACAATCCATCGGATGTAAACGCATCAGGTTCTACAATTGGTTTTTATATTGGCATGCCAATTAAATTTAATGGTGCTGTAGTGGGAGGATTAGTAAACGGTACTGTATATTATGTAAACAGCATAATTGATGATACTAATTTTACAATATCAGAAAATAGCACTGGCAGTCCTATTAAAGCTCTATCAGACGGAACTGTTAGTGTTGCAGGGCTAGAATGTTTTGTAGGTGAAGTAACTGATACTGCAATATTATCAGTAATATATCCGGGTATTACAAATGTCACTGCTACTCATGCAGATACAAATACACTTACCATACCATTGAATCCAACTGGTACTGGTGGTACTATTGGATTTTATATTAACTTGCCTGTATTTTTTACAGGAACAATGTTAGATGGTGTAGTAGAAAATCAAGTATATTATATAACAACCGTTGTAGACAATCAGACATTTACAATGTCCGAAGAACAGAACCCAACAACATTAAACATTGTTTCTACAGATGGATCATCTGATTATATTACTACTAGCGATGATACTTCAGTACTGTCAATTAACGAACCGGTAATTTTTAATACCATGGTAATTGCTGGAGCAGAGTCTACTTCGTTTGGTGGATTAGTATCAGGAACAACCTACTATATTTCAAACATCGTGAATGCTAGTACATTCCAAGTATCTTCTAATATTAACGGGGCTTCACTAAATTTATCCACTGTAGCTGCATCTACAACTACTAGCGCATTGTTAACTAGTCAGAAAAATGTGGTTCAGTTATCTGACGATACTGGCAATGATATGATTATTAATATTAATTTACCAGTGAGCCCAGGTCAAGTAAATGGTCAAAGATTCACTCTATATCAAACTTCTGAACAATATGTTGGATTAACAGGCACAGACGGGGCATTAATAGATAGAACGATCGGCGCAGTAATAGGTACACCTGATATTATTGCGTTGACTACTTTAAGTGGCGGATTGACTGACATATACATTAATATGCCATTAGAGATATCTCAGGATATTGGATCATTAACAACTGGAACAACCTATTATGTAATTGATACTGGCACTATAGAAATTGAATGTACTTCAACTTCATCATCAACAAATGAAATAACATGTGATACTACAGAATCATTATATGTTGATATGCCTATCGTATTCAATGGAGTGGGTTTAGGTGGTATTCAAATTAATGTTGAGTACTATGTACATACTATAGTTGATGGGACACATTTCAAAATTTCTGAGTCTATAAATGGGACGGTAAAAACTCTACAAAATAGTAATGGCACAATGAATGGTGTGGGGGAACCATATATCCAAGTATCTACAACACTTAGTGGGTCGGTTGAACCAACAGGTAATTCACAACAGGCTGCATCAATTTCAGTTGCAAGCCCGGCTGTAATTACTGTAGCTGTAGCGCCTGCTGATGGTACAAAAGTTGAATTCAGAAGTACTGGAGCACTACCTACAGGACTATTAGAAGACACTACATATTATGTAGTAAATTCATCTGGCACTACTTTTGAAGTAGCATATTTACCTAGCGGATCACCTATTGATACTACCGCTAGCGGTTCAGGTACTAATATTGTCATTGTGACTGATACAATAACCATCAATCAAACTATATTGACTACTCCTGTATTTGATGTAAGTTATATTTTGGGAGGATACCGAGTTATAATAACTGATCCAGGGTTAGGATATGCTGTTAATAATACTATTACTATAGTGGGAACAGATATGGGCGGTGCTACTACATTGAATGATTTAACATTAACAGTTGAGTCAGTCAATAGCACAGGAGAAATCACAAGTGTGATTTGTTATGGTACCCCTCCCGGTGCAACAGAAAATTATTACTTAAAAGTTATATCACCAAACGAGTTTGCCGTATATTCAAATCCATTATTGACCGTGCCAGTAAGTGGTATTGGATTCTCTTATACAGGAATAGTTACAACAACTGTTACTGCTACTAATTTAAGCACTGATATTATAACAGTAGATGACACCAGTGAGTTCTCAGTTAATGATCCGATTGTATTTACAGGAACAGTAGTTGGCGGATTGGTAGTAGGACAAACTTATTATATCTTAGACAATGTAAATTTCACACCTACTACACTTCAAGTAAGTGAAACTCCAAATGGTTCAGTATTTAACCTAACAGTTACTACTTCACTTCAAGACTTTACTATGGCTAAGGTTGGAGATTTTGCTTTATTACCTGAGCCCTTTGTCTTTAGTCAAAGTATAGTTAAGTATAATAACCGTGTATATGTTTGTGTTGTGAGTAATAGTGATCAAGAATTTATTTTTGGTAAGTGGGAACTGTTAACTAGTGGTGATCGCAGATTAAATGCATTAGACAGAATCATTGGATATTATCAGCCTACTATAAACATGCCTGGGATAGACCTTACTCAATTAGTAGATGGCATAATATATCCTAATAGTACATATTTAGGCAATGCATTTGCACCTGATCAACAGTTTGAAATTGATACCTATTTACAAGATCAGCTTTTCTATCCTACTGAAGTGCAATCTAAATCTGTAGTTTGGAATGGCACTAATTATTTTGTAGTAGCAGATACTTCTTCGTATTCTACTATATTATACAGTACAACCGGCGATGATTGGGCATTTAATAAATTAGCTAATTCTAACCTAACAACCACTGATTTAACCTATGTTAATGAAAAATATTTAATCACTACTAATAATCCGGCTACTCCAATATTACTAAGTGAAGATGGCGTTGAATGGACAGCTTCAGAAAATTATATTGGTTTAGGTGAAGTTACTGCAAAACCAATTTCTGATGGACAGTTAATATTAAATTCTATCAATTACTTTAATGGGGTCTATGTAGCAGTTGGTCAAAATATTAACACAAGTACCAATGGTGTATTATGGAGAGAAAGATTTAAGTTTACTAATGGATTAACAAACGAATTATACTCAGTATTCGGATCAACTATTACGCTAAGTGCTCCGTATATTGCAGTTGGTAAAGGTCAATTTATTGATTATTCTACTGGTTTACAAACAATTAGAGATATTAACCTAGTATATACCTCATATGATAGTATAAACTGGAATCAGGCTACTCCGGTAACTAATAAAGGTTTTTATGGTATTACATATGACACTAATATTTTTATTGCTGTGGGTGAAGATGGGGTCATATACACTTCTCAGAACGGTGATTCTTGGTTTGGTATTAATGAAACAACTATTACCAGTGTAAACTCCTCTAGTAATATATTGAATGTGGCTGCGACTGCAGGATTTAATGTAAATGATATAGTAAGATTTACTGAATCATTTAACGTTATTTCTTCATCTACAACTTATTATATTGTTAGTATACCATCATTAACTCAGGTACAAGTTAGTACAACATTAGGTGGATCACCTATCACTCTAACTTCAGTCGATCCAACTACTACTACATATATGTATCTATATCCTAGAACACAGGATCTTAATGATGTACATTATGCTAACGGTAAATTTATAGCAGTAGGTAATGTAGGAACAATAAAAACTTCTACAACAGGTTATGCATGGACATCAGTTGCGTCAGGTGTAACTGAAAATTTACTCGGTATTAATTATAATGCAGATGATGGTGTTTGGATAGCAGTAGGAGACAATAATACTATTATCACCAGTGACAACAACGGTGCATCATGGACTAATAGTTCAGTGTTAATCGTAGATCCTACAGTTTACAATGTGCAGGGTGCTGAATTCTCATATGGATATGGTCCTGAAGAATTAGTTCCAGGTGTAGTTACT
>Ga0209190_1000549_pt1 | contig 27496 bp, 27 predicted proteins | sample M_140205_XF_Meta_FD_187315 | JGI IMG/M metagenome (GOLD analysis project Ga0209190, IMG submission 187315) | Freshwater microbial communities from Lake Montjoie, Canada to study carbon cycling - M_140205_XF_MetaG (SPAdes) (version 2) | ecosystem: Environmental > Aquatic > Freshwater > Lake...
AAGCCAGGTCGGAGGCGAGGAAGCGACCCGACTGTAGGCCGGCAATGATTTCTTCGGACGAGAAAATCCCGAGCTGAGCGGAATTCCGGGCGACGTGGATCTGCATGACGTTGAGTAGTCGCGGCGGCGGCCGGTCGCAAGCCCAGGACATCCGGATACAATCAGCCCGCCTCCCCGAAAAGGGCGGCGGGCTGGGAAAGTGGTGAGGAGGGCGGGACTCGAACCCGCGACCGGCGGCTTAGAAGGCTGCTGCTCTGAATCCAGCTGAGCTACCCCCTCATGAAAGTGACCGTATGACGGTCACCCCAGATGGGCAAGCCGTCAGCAAACTAACAAATAAGGTCTCTGAAATTGCCGAAATCCGCCGTAAGGCCGCTCGGCATGCCCTTGTTGATGACCGAGACGGCATCGTGGGAGTGCAGGGACTCGAGGTGCGAGCAGGCGATGACGAAGTCGCGCACGCGGGCATCGGCGTCGAACTGCTCGTAGACGACGCGCGCGGCGTCCTCGACGAACTTGGAATAGGCCCCATTGAGTTCGGCGAAGGCCTGCTCGTCCTCGCGCTTCACCATCACCTGGGTCTCGGTCTGGAGGCCCTTGAGGCAGAGGTCCTTCATATCCTCGGCGAAGAGGGAGCTACCGGGGGCGACTTCGGCGACCACGCGGGCCTTGGAGCGCTGCGAGTGCGGGATGCCGTAGGCAAGGCGCTCTTCGCGGGCATGCTCGGCGAGCTCGGCGGAGCAAGGGCAGGCGGACGAGTAAATGAAATCGAAATGGACGTAGCGTCGAAGGCGATCGAGGTCGTCGATGGTGCCTTCGAGGACCGCACGGTAATACTGCCAGCCTTCGAGGCCCGAACGCAGGGACTTCTGCATAATCGGGTAGCGCAACTCGACCATGATGCGGGCGCGACTGCAATCGAGGTCCTTCTTGTAGCGGACGAGCACCTCTTCAAGGAGCTCATGCGAGAGCACGCGGTCCTTGAATTCGTAGAAAGTCCGCATGATGCGGGACATGTTGATGCCCTTGCGGTCGGCCGCGAGGGACACCGAGCCGGTGACGGTGCACTCGAGCGTGATTGGCTTGCCGTCGCGGGTGGCGACGAGCATCGGCAGGCGGAAACCCGAGATACCGACGTGCTGAATCGGGACGTTGGCACCCTGGATCAGGGAGGCGTCCTCGTTCTGCATGTCCGGCAACGTGGCGCGGTACGCATCATCAGCCCGGAAATTCCGGTCGTAGCGGCGGGAAAGATTCCCGCTGCGGGGCGGATGGTCGGCGCGACTCATAGCGGGAAGGTTGGAGGAAAAGCCCGGGCGGGCAAACGGGCTGCTGGGAAATTGTCCCCTGCGATGGAGCCACCTGCCGGATTTGAACCGGCGACATTCTCATTACGAATGAGATGCTCTACCAGCTGAGCTAAGGTGGCGTCGCAGAGGAACGATGAACATGAGGAGCCCGGGACGAAAATCAAGCCTTGGCGACGCGGGAATGCCCTCGCCAGCCCCGAAACTTAACACAAATTAGCCCGAAAGCCCAATGCGTGCCGCCCTCATCGCCCGCCAATTCGACGTCCAGGGAAGGCTCGTGACCGTCGAGCCCTACGGCTCGGGCAACGTCAACGACACCTATTTGGCGGTCTTCCGCACTACCTTCTCGGAGCAGCGCTTCATTGTGCAGCGCATCCGCAAGTCGGTCTTCCCGAACCCGGAAGTGATCATGCAGAACATGCGCGTGCTCACGGACCATTGTCACGCGAAGCTCGAGGCCGAGGCCGAAGGCGCGGACCGCATCTGGCAGCTTCCGAAGATCATCCAGACGAAGACCGGCGAGGACTGGGTGACGGACGTCGACGGCGACCTCTGGCGGGCGATCTCGCAGATTGCCAGCGCGGACGCCTACGAAAAAGTGCGCAACCCGGAGCACGCCCATGAGGCGGGTATCGTTCTCGGCCATTTCCATCGCATGGTCAGCGACCTCCCGGCCGAAAAACTCGGGTACGCGTTGCCCGGTTTTCACGTCACGCCCGGTTACCTCGCCAAGATGGACGCAGCGCTCGCGACGCCCGCGGGGCAGGAACGCCTAAACGCCTCGCTCGAGGCTAAGCGCGCGGTCCGCTTCGTCGAGGCGCGCCGCGCTCGCTGCTCCGTGCTCGAGGATGCGCGCACACGCGGAGACCTCGGCCTGCGCACTACACACGGCGACCCGAAGGTCGGCAACATCATGATCGACGAGGCCACCGGCCGCGGCACGTGCATCGTCGACCTCGATACTGTCCAGCCCGGCTTGGTCCACTATGACATCGGCGACGCCATGCGCTCAGTGTGCAATCCTGCGGGCGAAGACGCCTCCGAGCTCGGCGCGGTCATCTTCGACCTCGAGCTTTTCAGCATGATTTACAGGGGTTATCAGGCCCACGCGAAGGACTTCCTCAGCCAGGCCGACCACCGTCATCTCTTTGATTGCATCCACCTAATCCCGCTCGAGCTCGGCATCCGCTTCCTCGCGGACCATCTCGCCGGCGACGTCTACTTCAAGGTCCGTTATCCCGGACACAATCTGCGGCGCGCGCTGGTGCAGTTCAAGTTGGCCGAGAGCATCGAAGCTCGCGAGCCGTCCATCCGTAAGGTGCTTGGCGAATCCTGATGGCCGCCGACATCCCACCGCTCTCCGTGACCGTCTGGGTCGCCCTCGTCCTCCTCGCGCTGCTGATGATCCGAGGGGCTTGGCGCGGCTATCGTCGTGGCCCGATGCGCCAGCTCGCCGGGCCCGTGGCGCTCGCTACCGGACAACTCGTCGGCTGGCTCTTTGGATCGGACCTCGGCCATGCCTGCCTCCAAGGCACTTCCTATCCTTGGATTCTGCGCAGCTTCACAGGCGTGGTCATCCTAACTTGCCTGACCGGCCTGGCCTGCTACGCCCTGTTCTGGCGACTGGGCCGGCTACCCGAAGGCCAGAAAGAAGCCGAAAGCCCCGTACTCGGCTCACTGGTGGGCTGCTGGACGGGTCTACTTTATTTCCTGATCTGCATCGCCGTGCTCGCGACCGTGGCCTCGGTTTACGATCTGTTTGAAAAATCGAGCGACAATCGGCATCACTGGTCGGTCGAGATCAGGAACGAGTTAGCCGGCACCGCATTCACCGCCGACCTTAAGGGATGGTCGCCCATCCCCGACAAGCAGCGGATCCTCATCCGCCAGACCCGGCGCCTGATGGCCGACCCGGAGGCCCGCCGCCGGCTCATGGCCCAACCTGAAATCCGTGCCCTGGCCGCCCACCCCACCCTCTATCAAGCCTGGGAAGATAAAAGTGTCCGTGAGTTGTTGAACAACAATGACTTAACTGGATTCATTGACCACCCAAAGGTGCGGGCGGTCTTGGCCGACGAACAGCTCCAGAAAGACGCCGAAAAGGTCGATTTGACGAAGATTATCGAGCAGTCCCTGCAGAAGCCGAAAAAGTGAAGGCATAGCCATTTTTTGGTAGTCCAAAGGTCGGGTTTGCCTATGTTCGAACTTCCCTCCCCCCTCCCATGAACAAGTTCTCGTTCCTCCTAGCTGCGCTCTGCTTCTCCCTGAATGCTCAGGAAGACAAGCCTGCCGAAACCAAGGCCGCCGCAGCTCCTGCTCCGGCCCCGGAGATCAAGCTCGCTGGCGGCGCCAAGGCCGAGCCCAAGGCCTACTTCGCCGAAGTCTGGGTCGGAAAGAGCATCGGCGACTGCCTCAACTTCCAGAAAAATATCCAGGTCCTCACCCAGCAGGTCGAAGAGATGAAGCGCCTGCAAATCTTCCTCGATAACGCTCTCACCACCCCCGAGAAGGAAGCCCGTGGCCACGAAATCGCCGCCAAGACCGCCAAACTCAAGGGTGATAACGAGTCGATGACTAAGCTGTACAACGGGTTCAGTATCGAGCGTCCTTACCAGTTCACCGCCACCAAGGCCGTGATTGCCACCCCGATCTCGAACGAAGAATTCACCAAGATCTCCGGTGCTAAGGACTTCAAGCCCGACTCCATCATCTCCACCGGCGAAAAGAAGTTCCAGATTCGCGACACCATCTCCGGCCAAGGCGAAGTCGAGACCTTCGGCCTCTCCCTCAAGCGCATCACCGATGCCAAGAGCCAGCTCCAGCAGCTCATCGACCTCCAGCCCAAGCTGACCAAGGACGACGATAAGAAGAAGGTCGAGAAGGCCATCAAGGAGATCCAGGACGACCTCACCAAGAGCCTCGACGAGTTCAAGAAATCCCGCGGTTTCGATTTCAACGCCGAAGCCATCACCCTGCCCTCCGAAGCCAAGCTCTCCGTCCAAATCACGGAAGAAGAGAAGAAGGCCATCGAAGCCAAGGCTCCCACATCTTCCGATAAGAAGTAAGCCCCGCACCCCTAACCCGACCCTAACATGCCCGCCACCGAAACCCCCGCCTCTCCGGCCGAAGCCCCCAAGGGCCCGACCATCGAGCTCATCCCGCTCGGCCAAAACCTGGCCCGCGTCGTCCTCACGATCTCCAACCAAGGCTCCCTAGCCCGCTTCCAGCAGGAACTGCAGACCCTCGGCCAGCACTTCGGTCGCATCCAGCAGCTCCAGCAGCGTATCCAGGTCGCCCTCACCACCGTCGAGCGCGACGCCCTGATCAAAGTAGGCGAAGCCGAGATCAAGGACTTCAACGACAAGGACGCCGTTTTCGCCAAGGTCTGGGGTTTCAACGTCCCCGCCGTGGCCAACCGCCAGTCGACTTTCATCAACACCGCCCTGCGTCTCTTCGCCGTCATCTCCGAAGAAGAAGCCGCCAAGGCCCGCTCTGCCCCTGACTTCAAGGAAGAGCAGCTCGTCATCCGTGGCGAACGCCGCCTCCTCCAGACCGCCGAAATCCGCGGCCTCGACCTCGTCGTCCAGTTTGATCAATTCGCCAAGGTCCTCCAAGCCCGCCGCGACGCCTTCCTCCAGCTCACCGAGCTGCTGAAGCGTTCCACTAACGACGAAGAAAAGTCCCGTATCCAAACGCAACTCGACCAGACCCGCGACCTGCTCGAGAAGGGCAACAAGGAGATGGCCGAAAGCGTCGGTTACTCAATCACCCACAATTACGAAATCGAAGTCCTCGAGTCTAAATTCGTCATCCTACTCAATCAGGAAGAAGTGAACCAGATTCAGGGATTGGTCGCCAGCGCTCAGCAGCAGGCTGTCACCTCCGCTCCGGTCATCGAGATGCCGAAGCTCGAGAAGAAGGCCGATAAGAAGAACTAAGCCGCGCGTTTGATCTTCCCCACAAGGCCCGCCCTCACCGGCGGGCTTTTTTGTTGGTTAGAACAACTCGCCCTGCTGCGCGTCGGCCGGCGGCTTGACCTTGGACTTAGGCGCTTCGCTCAGTGGCGGTGACGACTCCGGCAAGGTCGGAGCCCGCCCATGCTTGGACTGATAGCGACGGAGCGTCGAATGCATCTCCATCTCGGAGAGGAATACTTCCACTCCGACGATATCTTCTGCGACAGGCTGGCCGGGTGAAAATTCAAAATCGGTTTGGAAGGTGACGAGCTTAAGATTACCGCGGATGCGCTCGGCTTCGGCCTTTACCTGCTCGCGGAAGCGCTCCGGCTGCAAGGTATCGCCCGCACCGAGTACGCCCTCGAGGTTACCGTATTCGGCGAGCCACTTCACCGCCGTCTTCGGCCCAACGCCCTTGAGCCCAGGGATATTATCGGAAGCGTCGCCGACGAGCGCGAGGTAATCGGGGATACGCTCAGGCGGGACGCCGAACTTCTCGGTGACCGCAGCCGGATCGAGGCGTCGCCAGCCCATGGCTGGGTTCGCCGTCGGCGGCGGAGCCAATTGGATGACCGGCCCGCCTACGCACTGACCGAAATCTTTGTCGGCGCTGACGATGATGCACTGGTCGCCAGACGCGGAGAGGATGCGCACGGCGGTCGCAATCAAATCGTCGGCTTCGACACCGCGACGCTCGAAGACCTGGAAGCCAAGAAGTGCAGTCAGCCGCTTTATTTCTGGGAGCTGCTGGACGATCTCGTCGGGCGTCTCATCCCGCTGGGCCTTATAGTCCGGCAACGCGGCGAGGTGGCGGTCAGAGCCGCCGAGGTCGAAGAATACGGCGCAGCGGTCAGGCTTCTCCCCCTCCCGGAGGTCCTGGAGCGACTTCATCCATCCGTGCAAGGCGCCCGTCGGGAACTGGTCGCTCTGCCGACGAAGGTTGGATCGCTCCATCGCGAAGTGGCTCCGGAAGACCAGGTTGAAGCCATCGATGAGCAGCCAGCGCATGGAAGGAGTGTCGCTCCACCCAGTCAGACCATCGAGAAAAAAGCGGGCCCGCCGAATGGCGGGCCCGTTATCAGCGAAGCTCGAGGCTTAGCTTACTTGGCTGGCTCGCTGACGACCGGGGCCGGAGCCACGGGGGCGGCTAGTTCGATCGGCTCGCGGTAGACCGCACCGCCTGGGGAGATAAGCGTGGGGTTTGAGAAGGTCGAGCCCCCGCGCATGCCTGGGTGGCTGCTACGCAGAGTGGCGCCGCCAGGAGAGACGAGGTTGGCGGTCACGAACACCATCAGGCTCTTCTTCTGGATAGTCTTACCGCTGGAGCGGAAGGCTGCGCCGATGAGCGGAATGGAGCCGAGGACCGGGACCTTGTCCTCGACGGTCTTCACTTCTTCGCGTGTCAAGCCGCCGATGACGACCGTGGCACCGTCGAAGACGGTGACTTCGGTAGTCACTTCGCGAGTGCTGAAGATCGGCTGGAAAAAGCCGGACGGCACGGACACCGTGGTGGAGCCGGAGATAGCAATTGAGGTGCCGCCGTATTCGACGAACCCTTCAAATTCGGTGACCTTCGGCTTGAGGTTCAGCGCGATGGAATCATCAGCCGCAACGGTTGGGGTGACTTCGAGCGTCACACCGACTTCCTGGACGGTGAAGTCCTGGGGCGTACCGGCGGTAATTGCGACGGAGGAGGCACCGGTTGTGCCGCCACCACCACCCGTGGTGCTTCCGGCGCCGACGTTCGACTGGGTGTCGCCGTAGGCCTGCGGGTAGCGAAGGAGCTGAGCCACCTTGATGACCGCGGTCTTACCGTCGAGGACGGTGAGGCTCGGGGAGGACATTAAGTCGCTGCCGGCATTCTCTTCGATGGCGCGAATGGCCAAGCCAAGAGTCTCGGCGCCGATGATACCTACATTGGTGGACCTATAGCTCTGGTTCGTGTTACCCAGGTTGATGCCTCCCGGAAAATTCGGAGCAGGCTGCGCGATGGGGGGGGCGCCGGTCACAGTCAGGCTACGCACCGTGGAGTTATTGGTGGCGAAGACCGAGTTGACTGAGCGGAGATTCGTGGCCGCATTGACTACGCCGGTACCCAGAGCAGTCGGGGTTAGGGTCCAGTTCACGCCGAGCTCGTTTAGGATCTTCTGTTCGACTTCCATGAACTTGGCTTCGATGTGGACCTGCTTGATGTCGGAGTAGCGACGAATGATATTCTTCACCCGATCCAGATTCTTGCGGCTCTGGTAAACGATGAGGTTAGTGCCGTCGTAAGAGAGAGTGGCCGGGAGTTCGAACGCCACGCCCGAACGGGTGAGGAAGTTCTTGATCGCGACTTCTTCCGGGCGCTGGCCATCGCCCGCACCGGCACCACCGGCGGCGGCACCACCGAAGGGGCTGGCGGCACCACCGCCTGCGGCGGCACCCGCGTTACCACCGGTGCCGAGGCCAGTCATCTTCAATACGGCGGCCGTGGAGAGCGGGTAGATTTCGGTCTCGAGGAGGCTGTCGCCGGTGTCTTCGCGGACTTCGACGATACCACCGGAGCCGACGGTGAAGCTAAAGCCAACACGCTTACAGGTATAATCAAGGGCCTGATAGACGGAGACGCCGCGGAGCTGGAGGCTGACCGTGGGATTCTTGTTAGCGGTGTCGATGAGGACGATATTCACGCCCTTCTGGTCCTTGTCATAGGTGGCGGCCTGAGTCTGCAGCAGGATGAGCGCGCGGTCGAGCGGCTGGTCGCGGACGAGGAAGCCCTCGGGGAGCTGGATGGACTTCATCTTCTCAATCACTGGGTCGTTACCATTGGAAGAGTCGACCTTGACGTTTTCACGATTAAAGACTTCGGGGAGCTTCCAGGTCTCATCAAGGAGCTCGAGGAGCTTGCCCTTGGTCACGCCAAGGTTCCACTGGCCGGAGTTTTCAGACAACATCTGACGGATGCGAATCTGGTAGGCCTTGGATTCAGAATTATTGGGCTGGTACTGGAGGACTTCACGATAGGAGTCGAGCGCACCCTGATAGTCGCCGTAAAGGTAGCGGGCACGGCCCCGGACGAGCAGCTCGTTGACCTTGTCGTCCTTGACCCGAAGGCCGGGGGAAAGCTCGTCGATATTTCGGTAGGTTGGATTGTTCCGCTTGGAGGCGAATTCCTTCTGAAGGCGAATGACACTGGCGTCGCCATTGCCCTTGAGTTCGGCGTACTGGCCGATGACCGCGTTGGCCTTGATCATGTCGCGGGCTTCGATGGCTACCAGGGCGCGGCGGGCGAGGGCGGTGCCCTTGGCATCCTTGATGCGGTCCTTGAGGCCGGAGTTGGAAAGGGTGGCGCTACCAAGAGCGCGGTCCGCTGCATCAAGATCGGCCAGAGCTTTGTCAATGGACTCAGCCGTTCCCTGACGGATTAGGCTTTCGGCAGAAGAAACAACGTCTCCCTGCTTGCCGATCGAGTCGGAGTTGGCACGGGCGAGGCGATTAACTTCAGCCTTGGCAGCGGAGGGGCCGCCGGCATCGCGAGCGATGACGACGTCCTGCTTGGCAAGGGAGATGGAGTCGCGGCGGGCCTGAGCGGCGGGCGTGGTGAGCGCAGCAATCGCGTTGTTGGCACCATCGAGGAGTTCAAGCGCGGCGGCGTGATCACCAGCAGCAGATTTGCTGCGAGCGGCTTCAAGGTCTTGGGCTACTTGGGCGAAAAGTTTCTCATTAGACGCGGCTTCATCGGCTGGGACGACGGGAGCATCCGACTTCGGGGCATCGCTCTTGGGGGCGGACGCGGCATCGGCGGCCTTCTTGGCGGCTTCGGCTTCGGCGATGGCGGAGTTGACGGAAGCGAGGCCTTCCGTGGCGCCGACATCCTTTGCGTCGATGGCGAGGATCGCCTCGAACTTGACCTTGGCGGCCTGCAGGTTGCCTTCATCGCGGGCCTTCAGTGCCTCGGCTAGGAGCTGCGGCTTGGTCGCGGCGATATCGCCGTCTTGGGCGATAAGGGAGCCGACGGCGAGGGCCAGAGCGAGAGCGGCCCAGGCGAGCTGAGAACGGTGGAGATTTTTCATGGAGTGGTGGCGTTAAAAATTATTGCTTGGGGGTGGTTGCCTTGGTGGCGGGAGGGGGAGTGGACTTCGGCTTGACGACGGGAGGCGGAGGAGCCGGGACGGTAAGCGTCTGCGGATCAGAGGTGAGTTTCTTCGGCTTCTTGGGGTTAAAAGCGAAGGTTTTGTCAAAACTCACGCTCTTGTTAGGCAAGTCAATGTCTTTGACCACGTAATGGGCCCCATTGTAGGTAAACTTATCCCCAACGGCGTGCAGCGTGGAGCTCCAAGCCGGGTCGGAAGTGGAACGGATGATGATGTCAGTGCGAGCGGTGAATTCCGTTGGCTTCTCGTCGTTGATTTCGATGATTTGACCGAATTGGCGATCATCGACCGTCAACAGGTTACGGGTGAAAGGGATGCCATCGGCATCCTTACCCTTGATCACCCTGTAGGACTTAAGCGTGAGGAATGGAGCGTCGGCGATGGGCTTGTTCAGCTTACAGTCGTCGAGGTACTGCTTCGTCTTCACGTTTTTTAGAGCGAAGAGGCGATCTTCCTCTTTCTTGCCGGGTCCCAGCGAGGACTGGATGAGCATGAAGGTGTAGGTCGGGTGCCCGGCCGAAACCAGTGCGATGCCAAAAGGAGGCATCTCCTCGGCCTTACGGTTACGCGGAACGTAATCCTTGAGCGCCGAATCCCAGACGACGTCGATTGTCGTGAAGAGGTCGTAATCCCAATTGTCGTCATTCTCCTCCGGAGTTGGCCAATCCAGCACGTTGTCCTCCAGGGAGGCGCGGGGAGTAGACGGGTAGGCTTGACCCCGAGGGGTGGCTTCCTTGAGGAGCGTGATGGCGGCGACCTTGCCAGCTTCATCGGGGACGGCGGGCGCCACCAGGCCTGGAATGAGAACCACCACAGAGCCGAAAACGAGCAGGAGCGCTCCGAAGATGACGAGGATGATGTCCTTACGAGAATTCATAACCGGGATGCTTTATTTCTTAGGTTCGCCCTCGGCGCCGGCCGCAGGCTTCTCCTCGGGGATGGAAAGATAATCGATTTGCACGACAAAAGAAGAGAGCTTGCGCGGGACGACGAGGATACGCTGATCCACCGGTGAGGTGGCTGGCTTGGAGCCGTTGACAGCAACAGGTTCTTCGGCTCCAAAAAAGCCTCCGAGCACGGACGGAGCGGCGACGGCGGCGGAGGCACCCGGCAGCGCGCCCGGGGCGGCGCTATTGGCAAGCAGCTTCTCGAATTCCTTGGACGCCAACCCGACCTCGATTGTCGTGATGGCCACCGGACGGCCGGAGTTACGGATCTTGTTCACGAACGTGCGTAGGGTCGGCGTATAAGCGACGAAACGGACGCGAAAAGAAAGCGCGTCGACCAATCCGCGGCGGTCAAAGGTGCGGGAGGGAAGGAACTCGTCGATTTCGTTCTTGGAGCCGTCCGCATCGGGGGCGTAACTTCCAGCGCCTGGCTTGCCTTCGGGAATCAAGACGAATGTCTCGACGGGCTCGCGATCGACGGACTCGATGAGCAAGGGAGAGCCGGCTGGGCGGGATTCGGCGAGCTGACGGACGATGAAATCAATGACCAGACGCTGCTGGTCAACCTTCTGAAAGTCACGTTTCGGTGAGGTTCCTTGGTTGTGGATGTAGCGATGGAAGCCGAAGGCGGTCGGATCGTTCGGCAGCAACTTGATGCCTTGATCGGAGGCGAGCTTACGCCAGCCGTCGACGGACTCGCGCAGGAGCGCGCTGAGTTCGGCGGAATTGGCCGAGGCCTTGCCCTTAATAACGAAATCGGGATTACCGGCGATCGCGGAGCGGAGCGAGGAGAGATGAACCTCGAGGTCCTTGACGTCCTCGGCCGCCGCTTCGACGTTCTTATCATTGAGCGAGACGGCCGCGTCGTTTGGCACGAAAGAGTGGCCGTTCAGCAAGGCGGCCTGATCCTTGAGCGCGCGCGTCAGGAGCAGCTTGGAGGAAGTGCTACCGCGGTAGGCCAGGAAAGCTATCGCGCAGCCCACGAGGAATAGCCCTCCGATTGCGATAAGCGCTAGGTTGAAGCCGAGGTTTTTCTTAAAATTCTGCATGGCTTAGAGGGCCTTGTCTTTTTGGATGACGAGGGTGAGGGTTGCTTTAGGGGTCATCCGGATCTCGGTCTTGTTGTCGGCGGCCTTGATGGTCTGGTCAGTAACGACGATCTCGTTCTCTGGGACAGAGCTGACGTAGGAAGACTTCCGGAGGACGTCGAGTAGGCGACCGATGTGGGTCTTCTCGGCCTGCGAACGGTACCTTCTATCATCGAAGGGGACTTCGGCGAAGAGGAAGCGGAAGGAAATCACCACCTTGGTCACCACGACCGGCGGGGGCGCCGGCTGACCGTCGACGGCCGGAGCGGCGGGGAGTGTCTCGTACTTAACGTGCATCTCTTCAATCCACGTGTTCTTGAGCGAGCCAACGCGGGACTGAAGGTCACCGAGGAAAGCCGGCCAGTTGGAACGATTGAGGACGACCTGTTCAATCTCCTTGGTCTTGGCGGCGAGTTCGGCGGCCTTCTTGCGGGACTCTTCAATCGTGTTACGACGGAGGGAAAGTTCAGACTTACGAGCTTGGATGATGCCGGCCTGGGCTTGGTTCCAGCCCTCAGCGGAGGCGAAGGCGAGCCAGACACAGAAAGGAGCGGCGGCGGCAAGCAGCGCGGCGACGACCAAGCGGGGCTTGCGAGCGTCGAAGGCCTGTTGTGAAGCGATGTCGCGCGGAATTAGGTTCACCCCGATAGGCTGCGGCAAGGTGAGGCGCGCCGCTTCACCGATTACTTCCGTGATCTGATACTTGGCACGCGCGAGCTGCTCCGCGTTGGTACCGGCTCCCAGGGTGATGACCGAGGAGGGATCGAAGACTTCGACCGGGAGGCGTAACGTCTCGCAGAGCTGTTCGGAAAGGCCAGGAACCTGAGAGCCGCGACCCGTGATCAGGATGCGGGCGGGCTGGCGGCCATTGGTGCCACGACGCACATTGATCAGTCGGCGATTGATGTCCTGCGCAAGGCGCCGGATGAAAGTCTGCGAGTTGGCCTGAAGGATGGCGACCTGCGGATCGGACTCAGCCAGCTGGACGACGCCAGAAAAATATCCGACCTTGATGGCTTCGGAGACCGCGAAGGGCTGGCCCGTATTGTCGGAAACGCCCTGCGTGAGGAGGTTGCCTCCAATGTTGGTGGCCGACTGAATGTTAACGCCACTGGGGCCGACGAAACTGAGCGTAGTAGAACGTGCGCCGACATTAATGATAAGGACTTCCTCGGCGCCGGAACTACCGGCGAGACGGAACGCCTGACTGTCGAGCAACGGGGCGGCCTGAATGGACATCGGGCGCAGTCCAGTTGAAGTCACCATGTTCGCAATCTTGGTCGCGATTTCGGCGCGCAGGGCGAAGAGAAGGACTTCCGCTTCGACGCCGTCGGAAGCCATCAACTGGCTGTCCCAAATGACTTCGTTCAACGGATAAGGGATAGCGTTCTGAGCCTCGAAGGCGACAATCTGGGCCTGACGGGCACGTTCGACCTGCGGGACCTTGAGTGGCTTCTGTAGGAGAAGAAAAGCGGGGGCGATGACGGCGACGCGGCCCTTAATCTCGTGGGCATTGACTAAGCTCGCTAAGGCGGCGATTGCCGCGTTCAACCACTCGTCGTCGCCAGTCAGGCCAGGGGCGATTTCTTCGACAAAGAACTGCTCGAGCACCAAGCTGCCCGCTTCGACGGAGAACTGGGACACCGAGACGTTAGACGCGGCGAGATTGACGATAGTGGCCTTATTCTGGCTCATACGAAAACGAGAGTTGGGGGATTAGCGGGCCCCGTCTTCCCGAACAAACTCGGGTGAAGGCGAACCCTGCGGTAAAGCGTCGAAGATGGCATAAGGTACCAGAAACTGCGGGCGAAGCATGCCCGCATTGGCGGTGATACCGCGGTCGGCGAGGTCACGGGCGCCATCAAAAAGGGGCTTGGTTGAAATCTGCTTATGGACAGCAGGGATCATGTCTGGGCTCAGGCGACCGGCTTCATTAAAGAGCGGGACTTCCGTGCCACCGACGTCAAGCTGCACGTAGTAGTAGTCGGGCTGCATCTTGAGGCGGTCGCGCTTCACGATGTCGCCGGGCAGATAGAAGAAGACGGAGCGAGGTGAGCCGATTTCCATTGTCAGCACGGTCGCCGAGGCGCGGTAGTAGGAAAACTCGGTCGCGTCCTTAGCTGTAAGTGGCTTGAAGATTTCGGTGACGGTTACCTTGACCTTGTCGACCCACTGCTTGTTGGCGACCCGCTTGCCGGCCTTCTCTTCCGCCGTGACCTTGGTCTCGGGATTGAAATTGGGCTGTAGTTCGACCTGCATGCGAATCCATTCATGCTTCTGACCACCGATTTTGACTGGGTCGAAGTGGACCGAGCGCACGGAGACGGGGCTTTTACCAGCTGTCCCGGCCGCCGTGGGCGCCTGAGCGCAAACGAGGGATGCGGACAGGCAAAAGGCCATTAGGCTGGCAAAAACAGCTCGTTCTTGAGGCATGGGGAGGAAAAATGTGTTGCGTGTGGTGGGCTTAGGCAAACGCAAAAACCAGCAGGCTTGGAACATTTGTTAAACGCAAACTTCTTGCATCTGGAGCCGAAGGCGGGGAGGCTCGATTTTCGTGCTTCGCCTCCTTACAGCCTTGATCCTATCCGCGACACCCTGGTTCGGCGGGCAGGCCCATGCGCAAGAAAAACCGGTCGTCATCTCAAGCTTTACGGTCATTCACGATTGGGTGCAAATCATTGGTGGTAATGGCTTTGAGTCGATAAGCATCATTCCGCCGCGCAGCGAGGCGCACGGCTTCCAGCTCAGCCCCCGCCATGCGAAAGACTTACGCCGCGCGACCTTGATCGTCGCCATGAGTCCGGAATTTGAACCTTGGCTCGCCGCTTGGGGTAAGGCTAACGGTCGTTCAGATACCATCCTTTGGCTCAATCGATATAACGGCTCAGGGGCGGCCCAGAACCCCTCATCAAATCCTCACACCTGGACCGACCCCACCATGGTCAAAAACATGGTGAAGGCATTGGCGGGAAGAATGGATGAAATCAGCGGCAAAGAATCAACTCAAGTCGCTTATAAACAATATCTTAAGGAAATTGAATCGGTCGATTCGGTGCTGGGTAAGCTCTTCGGTGAGATTAATCCGGAGCGGCGCGCCCTCGTCTCCCATCACGCCAACCTTGATTTATTTGCCCATCGCTACGGGCTGACGGTTGCTGGGACTATTCTTACCGGAGGCTCCGCCGAATCGGCTGACCCCTCCGCCCGCCACTTCTCAGAACTGCTCGCCTTGATCCGTAAACAGAACGTCCGTCTTATAATCACGGATGAAGGCCAGAACGATGCGTTCGCCCGGAGACTGACCGAAGACGCCGGCCTCCCGCCCCCGCTCGCCCTCTCCTTCGAATACCTCGAGCCGCCCGGACAACCCGGCGACACCTGGACCTCGATGATGCTTACCAACGGCAAACGGCTTCATCAGGCCCTCCTCCGAAAATGAGCCGAATCCTCACCTCTCTTTCTCGCCACCTCGGCGACGCGGCCTTCGCCGCCCTACCCTCAATCCCCTATGCGCAGAAGGAGCCAAACGACTGCCCAGGCATCGCCGTCTCGGCCAAACAGCTCTCCGCGGCCGCCCGCCTTGACGGCCCGGCCGCCTTCCATGATGCGACCTTTGAGATTCCCTGCGGATGCCGGACCGCACTCATCGGCCCCAACGGCTCCGGTAAATCCACTCTCCTCCGCGTACTCGCCGGACTCACGCCGATCCGATCGGGCGAAGTGCTGGTCGCCAGCGAATCTCCCCGCCTCGGCCGCAGCCGCATCGCCTACCTTGCCCAGCGGCCGCACCTCACCGAACACTTCCCACTCAAACTACGCCGTCTGGTCCAGATGGGCACCTACGCCCACCACGGATGGTTCGAGGAATGCCGCCATGGCGACGAAGTCATCGATCGCGCGCTGACGCGTCTCGGCCTGACCGATCTTGCGGAGCGTCCAGTCCACACACTGTCCGGAGGCCAATTGCAACGCGCGCTCATCGCCCGGGCCGTCGTCCAAGGCGCCGAGATCCTCCTGCTCGACGAGCCGTATGCGGCCCTCGATCAACCGAGCCGTGAGATCATCGACCGTTTCCTCTTCGAAGAAGGCTCGGCCTTCACCGTCGTGATGGCCACGCACGACCCCGCCGACCTCGGCCGTTTCGACCGTATCGTTGAGATGCGCGATGGTACCGTCTCCACCCGCCACGCCTGTTCCGGCCACGACCACCGCCATGCTTGACCTTCTCGTGCAGCCATTGTCGGAACCGTTCTTCGTGCGGGCCCTGTTCGCCGTCGTGCTCAGCGGCACGACTTGCGCCTGCCTCGGCGCGTACGTCGTACTCCGTCGCATGGCCTTTGTGAGCACCGCGCTCACGCACTCAATCCTGCCCGGCGTCGTCGGCGCGCTCCTCCTCGGCCTCTCGCCTTACGTGGGCGCACTCGTCGCCGCCCTGCTCACCGCAGCCGGCGCCGCTTGGCTGGCCTCGCGCAAAGGTACGAGTGAGGACAGTGCAGTCGGCGTGATGCTATCGGTGATGTTCGCCGCGGGGATCGCGCTCATGCAGCAGGCTAACTCCTGGCGCGACTTCGCCGGGCTACTCTTCGGCAGCGTAGTCTCGGTCGGCACCGAAGACCTACTCGTCATCGGCGTCACCGCCGTCATCGTGCTGTTCGGGCTCCGGGTGCTGCACAAGGAGCTCGAACTCGCCTCCTTCGACGAAGAATACGCCTCCCTGCTCGGCGCCCGGCCCGCGCTCATGCGCGCCGTGCTCCTCGTGCTCGTCGCACTGGGCTCGGTCGCCTGCGTGCGCCTCGTCGGAGCGCTGCTCACGACCGCCCTCTTCGTCATCCCCGCCGCGACGGGCGTGCTCCTCGGACGGACCGTACCGCAGGTGATGGCCTGGGGCGCCGGCTGCGCGCTACTCGGCGGGTTCGGTGGCCTATATCTTTCTTACTACGCACCGGCGGTGCCGTCGGGTGCCGGGATTGTGCTCTGCTGTGCGCTACCCTACCTGACCGCTCGCATCTTCGCGCCGCGCCGCTGATCAGAAGCGCGGCGGCCGTAGCGACAGCGGTAGACCGAGTACTTCGCGGGCAATAATTGCCTGCCGAAGCGCCGAAGCGCCGCGAAACTGCAGGCGCGACTGCGCTCGCGCCGGCCGCGTGACCACGAGGGACGTGGCGTCGAGATGGGTCGCGACGACCGGGGCCGGGGCCTCCGGCTCCGGCGCGAGGGGCGGCGGCGCATTGCGCACGCGACGGGTGCGACGGGTCACGGGCGGCGAGACGACGGCGACCGAGGCCGAGGCCTCCTCCGTGAGCTTCTTGAGGAAGCCGGAGCCGTAATTGAAGAAAAGGAAGACGGCCAGACCGAGGACGGCCTTGATGACGATTTCGGAGTCCATGCTTAGGCCTTGGCGCCGGGCGCGGGGCCGTCACCGGCGATGCCCTTGCGCATCTCAGTGTCGGAGCGGAGGTTTTCGAGACGCTGGAAATCCATGTAGCCCATGCGGCCGGAACGCAGCGCGTCGGCGAGAGCTTGTGGGATCTGGGCCTCAGCTTCGACGACGCGGGCACGCATCTCTTCGACGCGGGCACGCATTTCCTGCTCGAGCGCGACGGCCGCCGCTCGGCGAATTTCTGCCTGCGCCTGTGCCATGTTCTTATTGGCGTTAGCCTGGGCCTCCTGGAGCATCGCGCCGATATTATCGCCGACGTCGACGTCCGCGATATCGATCGACATGATCTCGTACGCGGTATTGGCGTCGAGACCGCGCTCGAGGACGGTCTTAGAGATGCGATCCGGGTTCTCGAGGACGATCTTGTAGCTCTCAGAGGAGCCGATGGTGGTGACGATGCCTTCGCCGACGCGCGCGATGATGGTCTCTTCTTGGGCGCCGCCAACGAAACGATCGAGGTTGGTGCGGACGGTCACGCGGGCCTTCACCTTCACCTGAATACCATCCTTGGCAACAGCGTCGATCGTGGTTCGGCCGCTGGCCGGATTAGGCACGTCGATGACCTTCGGGCTGACTGAAGTGAGCACGGCCTCGAGCACGGACTTGTTCGTGCCGCGGGTGGCGATGTCGATCGCGCAGGCGCGATTCCAGTCGAGATGCAGGCCAGCCTTCTGGGCAGCGATGAGCGCCTGAACCGTCTGTACGATATTGCCGCCAGCGAGGTAGTGGGCGTCGATTTTCTCGACGTCGACCGAGAGGCCGGCCTTGGTGGCGGCGATCTTAGCATCGACAATCACTGCGTAGGGAACACTGCGCAGGCGCATGCCGACGAGGTCGAACAGGCCGACCTCAGCGCCAGCGAGGCGCGCACGAACCCAGACGGCGAGGAAGGAGAGTAGGAAGAGGACGAACAGCAGCAGGGCGCCAGCGGCGATCCAGAGGATGAGGGTAGGCATGGTAATAGGGGGCATGAGAGAGGGGTTCAGCGGGAGCGGCGGACGGTCACGCGGCCAGAGCCAGCCTCGGTGACGACGACGGCAGCACCGCGTTCGACGAAACCGTCGAGGGAGAAGGCTTCGATTAAGGTGCCGTCAATCTCGATTGTTCCCGAAGGCGCCAGGACGGTGGCGGCCTTACCGGTCTTGCCGACGTAGACGGCGTAACCGGCGGCGGCAGGCACGGCTGCACCTTCGTTACTGCTAGCATTAATCATCGACCGGCCAATGCTGGTCTGCGGCAGGAGGCGGCGGAAAGCGAAGAACTCGAGCGTTAGGACGACTAGGAATACGCCGCAGAACACCGCGCAGGTGAGGACGCCCGCATCCGCCGAAAGATAGATGCCGGCGAAGGAGACGACGGCTCCGATGAAACCGAGTACGACCGTCGGAAGAAAGAACTCCGCCCCGATCAAAACCAAACCAGCGACGAGTAGGCCGATTGGCAGGAGCAAGGAAACCTCTTCTGGGGAGGCGGCGAAAAGTGTCATGCGGGCAATGATGTCGGCCCCCTTCCCTCTTTCCAATCTTTTCTGGCCCGACCGTCTTACAATAAGGTAAAGAAACTGTATTTTCCGCAGGACGCTTGCGGGCCGAGCACCGCCCGCCCTATACTCGGCCATGGCCAAGAAACCGCCCGTCCCCCGTCGCACCCCCATCAAGGAAGCGCACCACGTTCTGCAGGACGCCCTGCTCAAGGCCGGTCAAGGTGGCGGCAAGGACAACCAGCTGAATAAGCACGGAGAGATTGCCAAGTCGCTCGGCGTCTCTCCTTCGATGCTCTACAAATGGCGAGAGCCCGCCGAAAAAGGCAGCGGCCAGCCCAACCCACTCCACCGCACCGCCCTGCTGATCGAACTCACCGGCGACACCCGCATCGTCGACTGGCTCGCCCATCGCGCTGGCGGCCAGTTTACGCCGATCGAAGGCGAAGCCCCGAACGGCAATCTCGACAAGGCGGCCAACGCCCTTGTCCGTGAATTTGGCCTGCTCATCGCCGACGTCGCTGATGCAATCGAAGATCACCGCGTCACCGCCGACGAGACGCAAGGGCTTCGCGAGAAGTGGGATCGTATCCGCAAACGTACCGAAGCCTTCGTGCGCCGTTGCGAGAAAGGCGACTTCAGTCCGAAAGACTGAGCGATTTCGCTTTCACGGACGCCACGAAAGGGTAACCAGAAGCCATGGCCGAATTCACCATCCGCCCCTACGGTGACCCAATCCTCCGGGCCAAGGGCGACCCTGTAAAGGAGTTCGGCCCCGCCCTGCGTTCGCTGGGCGACGCGATGCTGAGCGCGATGAAGACCGCCAAAGGTATCGGACTCGCGGCCCCGCAGGTTGGACTTTCCTTACAGCTCTTCGTCATGAACGTGCACGACGAGGACTTCCTTCCTTTGCTCGACGGCAAACCCCGCCAGACGGAAGACATAATGCCGATGCTCCTCGCCAACGCGACGGTGAGCGTGCCGGCCGGCGAGCCTGACACTTACACCGAAGGGTGTCTCTCTTTCCCCGGCATCACCGGCGACGTCGAGCGCGTCGAACGGGCCATCGTGCGCTACCGCGACGCCGACGGCGCGCCGCACGTCCTTGAATGTACGGGCCTACTCGCCCGTTGCGTGCAGCACGAGCATGACCATTGCCAGGGCGTCCTGTTCATCGATCGCATGACGCGTCCGCACCAGCTGCTGACCGCGGCCAAAGTAAAGAAGCTCAAGCGCGCGACGACGATCGAGATGAAGGCCGCGCGCAAGGCGCAAGACTGATCACTTCGCCTCAGGGGGGAGCGCAATGGTCAGGGTCAGCTGACCGACGTCGACACCTTCGCCACCGGTCGGGATACATGAGACCTGGAAGGAGATGGGTCCGGCTGGAGCCGTGTCCGTGATGGCGCGCCACTTGGCCCGGACCCCATCGGAGCCGGCGGGGCCACCCCCAGCGACGATCACAACATATGGTGCCGCGGCGACGCCGAGCTTCGACTGCGTGATGGAAAGATGGGCGAGCAAGGCGGAGCCGAGCGGATTGCTCGCGCGATCAAAGCCGAGCACCCAGTCGCCGCCTTCGCTGAGGCGAGGGAGGAAGCTGCGGTCATCGCGCAAGGCGACCTGACAGATGCCGGCGGGGGCCGCGGCCACGCCAAGCTCGGTGAACGCGACCTCCGAAGCGATGAGGCGCATGCTGTGCGCGTCGGCCAAGCGAAGGAAGAGTAGGCCGCGCGCGCCTTCGGCGTTCACGGCATAATATTCAGCCCAGACGACAGCGATCTGCTTCGGGGCGGTGGCTGGCTTGAGGCCCTTGGAGAGAGACGGCGCGCCCTTGTCGACGCCAGGAAAGTAAGTGTAGCCTTCGGCCGGAACAGGCGCGAGCGATTTGTCGTCCGCCTTGGCCCATGCGGAGCGGATGGTGGCAGTCATTTCCTCTGGTCGCTTGAGCTTGCCATCGCCAAGCAGGCTAATCGAACCGATGAAGTGCACCTTGGCGTAACCCAGATCACGTGCTTGTTTCTGTAGACGGACGACGGACTGGCTCACGGCGACATTCCAAACGGCCGGCGCTAAATCGGCGGCGAAGGTAACCGGCTTGGTCTTATCGGCGGCCCGAGCGGTGGCGACAGCACGCAGGCGGGTCAGCGAAGGTAAGGCCTGCTGGATCTGCGCATTGCCTTCGTCGATCATCTTTTGGGTGCGGATTTTAACCTGTTCTGGGGTCTCGGTGAGCCCGCCGATCTTGGGCCCCTTACTGTCGGCGACAGCGCCACCGCTCGTCTTCATGATACTCTGGCCGGTCTTGACGCGGATCTCCCCAGCCGAGTTGGCACGCATAGAGCTGCTCCACTCAACGAGTTCGTTGGAACTGAGGTAACGCACCACCTCTGTATCCGGGATGGACGGAGGGGGCGGAGCCACCTCACCGGCGGCGATGAAAATCAGGGATGCGAGGAAGGCGTCCATGGAGCGAGGGGTCAGGACTCGTCGAACTTACGGGCGAACAGCGCATCCATCTCTCCGAGAAGCACGGCGCCATCCTTACCGCGGACGGAGAAGCGAAGCTTCGAGTTCTGGCCGGCGGCTAGCATCATGAGTCCCATGATGCTCTTGCCGTTCACGGACTCCTCGTCCTTGGAAACGGTGATTTCGACGTCTGGATAGCGGTTAGCCAGTCGGACGATTTGGGCAGCCGGGCGGGTGTGGATGCCCATCCGGTTCTGCACAGTGAATTCTCGGGCCAAAGCCTCGTGGGTTTCTTCCATATAAAGGGTCTGTCCTGAGACGAGCGCAGGATAGAGGAAAAGGGAGGGTGGCGGCAAGGCGGGTCAAGGCAAATTGAGCCTAAGGGAGGGGACGCTTGACCTTCCCGGCAAGACCCCTCCAATCAACCCAAACGAACTACTGTGGCCAAGCCCGCTGTCCTTACCCACCCGGAATCCCTGAAGCGCCCTGCCGGCCCTTCGGAATACGCCAAAGATCCGGTCAACGCATCCATGTCGAAGGCCGAGAAGATCGCCCTTTATACCAAAATGGCTCGTATCCGCCATTTCGAGCAGCGCTGCATCCGCATCTACCAGCAGGGTAAGATCGGCGGATTCCTCCACCTTTACGTCGGCCAGGAAGCCGTCGCCGCCGGCACAATCTCCCTCCTGGGCAAGCATGACCATATTATCACGGGATACCGCGACCACGGCCACGGCCTGATGGTCGGCATGGGCATGAACGAGTGTATGGCCGAACTGACCGGACGCGTCACCGGCTGCTCCCAGGGTAAGGGCGGCTCAATGCACTACTTCGCCCCCGATAAGAACTACTGGGGCGGCCACGGTATCGTCGGCGGCCAAGCCCCCCTCGGCACGGGCCTCGCTTACGCCGTCAAATACATGGGCCTGAAGGGTAGCTGCCTCACCTACATGGGCGACGGCGCAGTCAACCAAGGCGCGGTCCATGAAGCCTACAACCTGGCTTCCCTCTGGGACCTCCCGGTCATCTTCGTCGTCGAGAACAACGGATATTCGATGGGCACTTCCCAGGAACGCTCGACCGCCCACCCGGGCTGCCTCGCGAAGCGCGCCGAAGGCTACAACATGGCCTGGGACGTCATCAACGGCCACGACGTCTACGAAGTCCGCGCCAAGACGGCCATCGCCCTCAAACGCGCCCACGAAGAATCCAAGCCGACGGTGCTTGAGATTTTCACCTACCGCTACTTCGGCCACTCGATGGCCGACCCGGACAAGACCTACCGCGACAAGGAAGAGATCAAGGAGTACCGCGAAAAGAAAGACCCGGTGTTCGCTTTCGAACAGGAACTCCTCGGCGAAAAGGTGCTGACCCCCGAACTCTCCCTGAAGATTAATGAAGCCGCGATGGCCGAGGCCGACAAGGCCGCCACCTTCGCCGACGAATCGCCGGATCCCACCGTGGCCGACATCACGAAGCATATCTATTGGGAAGAGGATAACCGCGGTCCGAAGACCACAAGCCGCGGTACCATCATCTTCGAATAACCCCTCTTCGCACCCACTGTTATGGCCGTCATTTCCTACCGCGAGGCGCTCCGCGCCGCGATGCGCGAAGAACTCAAGCGCGACGACAAAGTCGTCATCATGGGCGAAGAAGTCGCCCAGTTCAACGGCGCCTATAAGGTGACCGAGGGCCTCCTCAAGGAGTTCGGCCCGAAGCGCATCGTCGACACCCCGATTTCCGAAGCGGGTTTCATCGGCCTCGGCATCGGTGCCTCGATGCTCGGCATCCGCCCGGTGATGGAGCTGATGTTCTGGTCCTTCTCGTACGTCGCCTTCGACCAAATCGTGAACAACGCCGGAAATATCCGCTACATGTCCGGTGGCCTCATCAACTGCCCGATTGTCATCCGCGGTCCGGCCAACGGCGGCACTAACGTCGGCGCCACCCACTCCCACACCCCCGAGGCCATCCTCGCCTCCCATCCCGGTATCAAGGTCGTCTGCCCGGCCACCCCGTATGATGCCAAGGGTCTGATGAAGGCCGCCATCCGCGACAACGACCCAGTCTACGTGATGGAGAACACGATTCTTTATAACGATAAAGGCGAAGTGCCTGACGAAGACTACATCGTGCCGCTCGGCGTCGCCGACGTGAAGCGCGTCGGCACTGATCTCACGATTGTCGCCCACGGCCGTGCCGTGATCACGAGCCTCAAAGCCGCCGAGATTCTCGAAAAGGAACACGGCGTCAGCGTGGAGGTCGTCGACCTTCGTTCCATCCGCCCCCTCGACGAGGAGACCATCCTCGCCTCTGTCCGCAAGACGCACCGCGCCCTGCTGGTTGAGGAGAACAAGCCCTTCTGTGGCGTCGACGCCCAGGTCGCTTACCTCATCCAGTCTAAGGCGTTCGACGAACTCGACGCCCCGATCCATCGCGTTTCCTCGATCGACGCTCCGCAGATCTACTGCAAGCGCATGGAAGACTTGCAGATGCCTAACGTCGAACGCGTCGTCGCCGAAGCGCTCAAAGTGCTCGCCTAACCCCCCCTCATACTTTTCAAATCCGATGGCTGAAATTATCGATATGCCGAAGCTCTCCGACACGATGTCGGTGGGGACTTTGGTAAAATGGAATATCAAGGAAGGACAAGTGGTGGCCTTCGGCGACATCCTGGCCGAAATCGAAACCGACAAGGCGACGATGGAGCTTTCCTGCACGGTCCCGGGCACGATCCTCAAGATCTACACCCCGGCCGGTGCCCAGCTGCCCGTCGGCGCCCCGATCTGCGCCATCGGGAAGAAGGGCGAATCCGCCCCTGAGCCCACCGCCGCCCCGGCGCCAAAGGCTCCCGCAACCGCCGTCCCAGCAATCCCCGAGAAGGCCGAAGTGAGCTGCGTCCCAGCCGCTCCCGCTTCCTCTGGCTCCGTGACTACGCAGTCCGACGCTTCCCGTACCAAGGCCTCGCCTTATGCAAAACGCATGGCTGAGAAGGCCTCACTCAATGTCGCCGCTCTCGCTGGATCCGGCCCTGGTGGCCGCGTCGTGGGTCGCGATGTCGCCGCCGCTGCTTCGGCCCCGGCCGCATCCGCTCCTTCCGGCCCGCTCAACGTCGCGGTCGCTCCGCCCGCCGACGGAAAGGGTATCCAGCCTGACGCTGACGTCCCGGTAGGTGGCATGCGCCAGACGATCGCTCGCCGACTTCTGGAGTCCAAGATCACGGTTCCGCACTTCTACCTCGAAGTCGAAGTCGACGCCGCACCGCTCATGGCGATGCGCGAATCGCTGAACAAGCGCCTCGCCGAGACCGGCGCCGACGCGATCAAGCTCTCGGTCAATGACTTCATTCTGAAGGCCTCCGCGGAAGCCCTCCGCCGCGTCCCTGCAGTCAACGCTTCCTGGGCTGGCACGAGCATCCGCACCCACGGCGCGGTTCACCTCTCCTTCGGCGTCGCCCTCGAAGATGGCCTGGTCACACCGGTCATCCGTGACGCGCACGCTAAGACGCTTAAGGATATCGCCATCGAAGCGAAGGCACTCATCGGCAAGGCTCGCGCGAAGAAGCTTACGCCAAGCGAGATGTCGGGCTCGACCTTCACGGTCACCAACCTCGGCATGTTCGGCGTCACCGGTTTCTACGGCATCATCAACGTACCCAACGCCGCGATTCTCTCCGTCGGTGCGACCATCAAGAAGCCGGTCGTCGACGCCCAGGACCGCATGGTCATCGGTCACCGCATGGTGATCGGCCTCTCGGGCGACCACCGAGTGGTCGACGGTGCCAACGCCGCTCAGTTCCTCCAGGCGCTCAAGCAGCTCCTCGAAGAGCCAGCGCTGATGCTGATCTAAGCGAAAGCGCTTCCTAAACCCGGGCCCGCCAAGCGCCCGGGTTTTTTATACCCACCTCAGAACGTGCGGACCGACGATAACCCGCCGTCCACGTGCAGGATTTGGCCGGTCATGAAACGTGAGTTCCCGGAAAGGAGATGCGCAACGAGCGTGGCGATGTCTTCGGAACGACCGACCTGCTGGAGTGGATGACGCTTGGCGGCGGCTTCCTTCTTGAGGTCGGAGTTGAGCAGCGCGCCAGCAAGCGGCGTATCGGTGAGCGAAGGCGCGATGATATTCACGCGGATCGCAGGCGCCCATTCGGCGGCGAGGCTCTTGGCGAGCGCCTCAACGGCCCCTTTGGCCGCGGCGATACTGGCGTGCATGGGCATGCCCTGCGCGACGGCGACAGTAGAGAAGAGTACGACTGATGCGTTGCCCGAAGCCTTGAGCGCGGGAAGCGCGGACTGGAGCGCGGCGATGGCGCCAAAGAGATTCACCTGGAGGTCACGCTGGAAATCTTCCGCGGTCAGGCGATGGAATGGCTTGAGCGAGATTGAACCTGGGAAGTAGACAAAGCCATCAAGGCGCTCGGGCCACGTCAGCGGACTGGGCGCGGCGGCGTCGAACGGTTGTGCGACGATCCCGAGGTCAGCGAGCTTCTCGGGCGAGCGGCACGCAACGTAAACAGTGTGTCCGTCGGCCTGAAGCTGCGCGACGGTCGCGCGGCCGATACCAGAAGTACCACCGATGATTGCTATATGCTTGGACATAACCACAAGATTGCGGAGCAGTCGCCGAGGTCAAACGCCACGCGTCTTTTCCGGGTACGAAAAAGGCCGGAGGCGAACCTCCGACCTGATGCGGGCGACCCAGCAGCCGCTTACTACTTCTTCGGCGCCTTGCGCGGGGTCTTCTTATCGAGGTTCGCCTTAAGTTCTTCTTCGGTGAACTTGGTGACAACGCCATCGGCCGGAACATCCGCCTTTGCCGTCCAAACAATGGCGTTGAGCACTAAGGTGCGTTGGCTGTCGAGAGCCCAACCCGCGTGGTAGTGCCCGCCACAGAAACCGAAGCCGCGACCACCATCCTTGCGGTCGACCGCCCATGCCACCACTTGCGGCTTCTTTTCTTCGAGCACCATTTTCCGCACATCAGGATTACCGCCATGGTCGCCATCTTTACGACTCATCGTGTCGGCCGGAGCGAGGGCCGAAAGAATCGGCGTCACCCCCTCCATGTTATCTCGGAAACGCATGTTGAAATACCATTCATCCGAAGAAGCGTAAGGCTTCACCCCGCGGCTAACCGGATGGTTCGGCAAGGTCTTGAAGTCGGCTAACCAGTGAGGGTTGACGGACCAGAACTGCTCGAAATAACCTCCGAGCCATTCCTTGAATTCCTTGGCTCCAGCGCCCGTCGAAGAACGGCCTGCAGGCGGCGGGTCAATCGGCTTCCCGTCCACGCTCAACCATCCCGCACGTTCATAGACGGGTTCGACGGCATAGTGCAGACAGACGAAACCGCAGCCCGCTTCCATCTTCTTCGCCAACTGCGCGAGATGGGTGACGGCTGGATGGCCTGCCTGACCGTCGGAATAAATCACGATCGTGTCTGCCTTGGCGACGCGCTCGTCGGAGGGCCATTCGCCGTTCAAGGAGACATCGACGTTCACTAGATCGGTGGCACTCTGCTTGAGGCCGGAGGCGAGAAGCTGGATGCCCGCATTGTGCTCGTGCTCGCCCGGGCCGTGGCTCGGCTTGCCGGCAATGAGGAGGACGTTCTTCTTGTCCGCCGCCGAGACGAACGCGGCCGAGAGTAGGAGGAGGCTGAGGAATGATTTCTTCATAAAGGCTTACTTGATTTCCTTGAGGACGATATCCTTGAACTGGACAGTCATCGCGGTGCCGGCATGGAGCTGGAGGGCGAGGACGCCCTTCTTGGCGGCCACAGCGGTCTCGTCGGTGACGTCGACGGTCTGGACGCCGTTGATGAAGTGCTGGAGATGGCCGCCCTTGGCGATGATGCGGTATTCGTTCCAGTCGGCCGGCTTGATTTTGGCCTGGATTTCGTCGGTTTTGCCGAGCGAACCGGTGACCTCAAGCTTCGGCTTCTTGGCGTCCTTGCCTTCATGGATTACGACCTTCTCACCACGCTTGGCGAGGATACCACGACCCTTCTCTTCATAGAGGATACCGGAGTAGGCCTTGCCGCACTCGAAGTCGCCTTGGTAGCCGGCGACGACAAAACCCTTCTCGTCGATGACCTTGGAGCGGTACTGGATACCCGAGTTGCCGAACTTCTCGGACTTACCGTCGAGGTCGACAATCTTGTACTGGAGCGTGAGCTCGAAGTCAGCGACTTCGCCTTCCCAGACGAGGAACGTGTTGCCCTTGGTCGAGTGCTCAGCGGTCGTGCGACCAGTGATACAGCCGTCTTCGACGGACCAGAAATCTAGGCCTTTCCAGCCTGTGAGATCCTTGCCGTTGAAGAGGGACTTATCCTCGGCGAAAACCGACGCGCAAAGCGCGGCGAGGGCAAGGAAGTTAGTGAGGGGCTTCATGAGAGGTGGGCAGAAGGATTACTTCTGCTTGCCGAAGAAACGGTTCAGATTCTTCAGGCCCTTGACTGCGATATCATCGCGGTGCGGCTCCATGGCGCGCCAGATGGCGGCGGCCCGGGCGATTACCTTGACGTCGGTGGTGAAGGACTCGATGACGACGTCCTGCTTGTAGCCGATCTTCTTAAGGGCGGCGGCGATGGGCTTCCAGTCGAGGGAGTCGCCGCCGGGGGTGCCGCGGTCGGTGCCGCAGGCGTGGAAGTGTCCGAGGTGCTTGCC
>Ga0209190_1000550_pt1 | contig 27478 bp, 21 predicted proteins | sample M_140205_XF_Meta_FD_187315 | JGI IMG/M metagenome (GOLD analysis project Ga0209190, IMG submission 187315) | Freshwater microbial communities from Lake Montjoie, Canada to study carbon cycling - M_140205_XF_MetaG (SPAdes) (version 2) | ecosystem: Environmental > Aquatic > Freshwater > Lake...
GCGCCGCCATTGACGTTTACTCGGTCCTCATCCCAAAGTAGCGCCCGGTTGTCGGCGACCATCTGGGCGGCATACGCCTCATTGAGTTCGAACAGGTCGTAGTCGGCGAGCTTGGTCCCAGTCTTGTCAAGCAGGCGGTTGACGGTTGGAACTGGCGCTTCAAACAGCCACTGCGGTGCCACCGCTGCGTTTGCACTCGCCACGTATCGCGCCAGGGGCGAGATGCCGAGGTCGTGGGCGCGCCCGGCACTCATCACCACAAGTGCGCTCGCGCCATCTGCAAGTTGCGAGGCATTTCCCGCGGTGACCGAGGGTTCGGAGGCGTCATCATGGCGATTGGTGAATGCCGGACGCAGTGAGGCGAGAGCCGACGCAGATGTATCGCGTCGGGGACACTCATCAGTGTCAATCAAGAGCGCTGGGCCACCTCGCTTGCCCGGAATGGACACCGGGACAATCTCATCGCGAAACGCTCCCCCATCCATGGCCGCAATCGCGCGCTGATGGCTTCGCAATGCCCAACTGTCCTGGGCTTCACGGGAAACGCGGTCCCTTTTTGCAATCGCCTCGGCCGAATATCCCACGTGTTCGTCATCCCACGGAGACCACAGGCCGTCCAGGATCATGCCGTCGCGAAGGGTCGCGTCGCCAGCCTTCTGCCCGGACCGCAGGCCAGGGAAGAGGTGGGGAGCGTTGCTCATGCTTTCCATTCCGCCGGCAATGATCACGTCTGCTTCCCCGAGCATGATCTGCTGCGCTGCGAGTGCGACGGCCATGAGGCCGCTCCCGCAAACCTTGTTGATGGTTGCCGCCGGAACGTGGTCAGGCAGGCCCGCGTGCAGCATCGCTTGGCGGGCCGGCGCCATTCCGAGCCCGGCCTGCAGGACGCTTCCCATGTACACGCCGTCGACGGAGTCAGGGTCGATGCGCGCACGGTCTACTGCGCCTCGAATGGCAATCCCTCCGAGTTGCGGCGCAGTGAATGAGGAGAGGGCGCCCAGGAACCGTCCGATCGGCGTTCGGACGGCACTCACGATGACGGCTTGTTGGAGGTGTGACTGGCGATTGGTCATGATCGTGCCCCCATCGTACCGCGGACCCTTCGGCTTGCAATGGTCCCTACGCCATTTAGTTACACTCTCCTAGTTCGGGGAGTAGCTCAGCCCGGTAGAGCGCCACGTTTGGGACGTGGAAGTCGGAGGTTCAAGTCCTCTCTCCCCGACCACACTCAGTCATATGGATGACCCCCGCGCCTCGAATTCGATCCGCCAGACGGGTTCGGTGCGGTGTGACGAGGCCGAGTAGATCGCGCCTCCCTTCACGTGTTGGACCGACGCAGACCATTCTCCCTGTGCACCCTGCACAGTACTGGTCCCCAAAGATTGGGTAGCCCGTACGTGGGTCGAATGACCGCGCGAACCTATGATCACGGCATGAACCAGACTGACCGTTGCGAAGCGGTTGGGATGTGGAGCGATGTGCATGACGGAGTGCATTCGCGTGGGGTTCGGTGAGGTGGGTTCCAAAGGCGGGGCAGCTTCGGCGATGGCGCCGACCAGACGTATTTTCAGTCTCTACGACGGCAGTCGATAGAAGTGCATGAGATGTCTCGGACGCCTCTCGTCGGGAGTGAGTAGAGCGTTCGTGGCCACATGTTTCGGGTTCGAGTTATGTTCGCCCGTAGATAGGAACCAAATCTCAGGCGGCTGGTTAGGGCGATGATTCTCGAACGCGCCGCCGTCTCTCATCCCGGTTTGGTGCGACCTAGCAACGAAGACGCTGTCGGTTTTCTGATACCTGACCGGCCGGAAATCCTGTCCGCGCGAGGCGCGTTGTTTTCGGTCGCTGATGGCGTGGGAGGGCTTGCTGCTGGCGAAGTTGCGAGCCAGACAGCCGTTGCGGTCATGGCTGATGAGTACTTTTCTCCGAGGGCGCCGTTCGGGGTTGAGGCAGCACTTCGCCTAGCGGCTGAGGCCGCGAACCGAAGGGTTTATGCGTTGGCTCAGACACCATCTCCGGAGCTCAACGGCATGCAGACTACCTTGACGGCGCTCGTCGTCGCCGGTCGCCAGGCGTATATTGCTCACGCCGGCGACACGCGCATTTACCGGTTACGTGGAGGAACCCTGACCCAACTCACTGCCGATCACTCTGAAGCGGCAGAGCTTCTCCGCCTTCGTCTGATAACTCCTGCACAAGCCGCAAATCACCCTAGAAGAAGCGTTCTTACACGAACATTCGGCGGGTCGTTGCAGTTGCGCCCGGACTTCGGGAGGCACGCGGTTGACGATGGCGACGTCTACCTTTTGTGCTCCGACGGACTGTGGGGCGAGGTTCCTGACGCGGATATTGCCCGCGAACTTCAAGGGCCTGTCGGCGAAGCGTGTGATCGCCTGGTGGAGATGGCGTGCGGGCACGGTGGAGGCGACAATGTGACTGTTCAATGCATCCGGGTCCTCGAGGCAGGACCGGCAAAGCCTGCGTCTCCACCAGGGCGAATTGCGAGGCTTCTCTCTGGATTGCGTGGAGGCTAGGGTGCGAAACTTCCGTGGGCGATTGGCGGGCAACTGCCGTCGGTGTCCTGATGAAGGGCACGGAGGCGTATTGGGATTGCGGGTGCCGCTCCGGCGCTCAAGGTGTGGAAAGTGACTATGGACGCACGTGATCCCGGACACTCGTCGGCCCCAAACAACCCTTCAACCGCGATTGTCCAATCGGCGAAGGTTGCTGAAGCCCTACGTGACGTCACATCGGGCCGGTGCCATTTTGTCGAATTGCAATTCACCGACGTCAGTGGTGCGCTAAAGGGGGTCGTTGTTCCTTCGTCTCAGATTGCGGATGCGTTGACCTACGGCCACTGGTTCGACGGATCATCGCTCGAGGGAGGCGCGCGCACCACCGAGACAGACCTGTTGCTCTGGCCAGACCTCCGGACATGGTCACTCGTCCCGTGGGTGCAGCCGGAAGGCATGGCGCGCGTGCTGTGCGACATCCGCACGCCGGATGGTGACCCATTCCCGGCGGATCCACGGGCCGTACTTGCTCGCGCGATCGCCGACGCAGGTGATCTAGGGTTTGAACTCTTTGTCGCTCCGGAACTGGAGTTTTTCCTGTTTCAGTCGATGAGCGATGGTCGGCGACTTCCAGCCGATCGGGCCGGCTACTTCGACCTTGCCAGCGATACTGGTGTGCGCGTGCGTGAAGAGATCGTCCGCTATCTCAACGCGATGAACGTGTCCGTTGACGCTTCGCACCACGAAATAGCACCAGGCCAGCACGAGATCGACTCGCCACTGATGCCCGCAGCCTTGGCGGCCGATGCGATCGTTGCCGTGAAGTACGCGGTGAAGGCGGTTGCTCGGCGCCGCGGCCTTGCCCCGACATTCATGCCGAAGCCACTTGCGGGTGTCGCGGGTTCGGGGCTACACCTTCACCAAACTTTGAGGTCTTCCGATGGTGCCGATGTCTTTTCGGATCCGATCGATGAATATGGGCTTTCAGCGACGGCACGTGCCTTCATTGCTGGTCAGCTGAGTCACGCGCGGGCCGCGTGTGCAGTGCTTGCGCCTCAGGTAAATTCCTACAAGCGTCTGGGCCGCGGGTTTGACGCCCCTTCTGTCATCGGGTGGAGCCAACGGGCGTCCCAGGCAATGATCCGGGTTCCTCGTCCAGGGTTGCCGGGGAGGTCCCCAGACGGACGCGGGAGGCCGATCCGAGTGGAACTTCGGTGTGCAGACCCCTCCTGCAATCCGTACCTAGCGATAGCCGTTGCGCTTGGCGCCGGTCTCGACGGCATCCGGCAAGGGCTCTCCGCGCCCGAACCTGTCGGTGTCGTTGAGCATGGGATGCCCGCTGGCAACGTGGACATGCTTCCGGTCTCACTCGGCGAAGCCCTCACTGAACTCGCTTGGGACGGTGTAGTTCGGGATACCCTTGGAAGTCAGGTTCATGATCGGCTTCTGACGGCTAGCGAGCAAGAGTGGCAGACGTACAAGTCACAAGTGACCGAATGGGAGTTCGGCCGCGCCTTTGATGCTTCGTAGCGGTCTCTAGGCCCGCGTGTCGTGTCCCCTTCGCCGAAGCCGAACGCGGGGCGATGCTTGACCATGGTCGGAAACCGTGATACCTTTCGTGTACACGATAAAGATGACCGTCTTAGTCATCATTGTGAAGCGCAGGAAGCAATCATCATGGCACTCGAAATCCCGGTCGCTGAAGGCGGTGTGACCGACGTGGTTGCAACTGCGTTGCTGTCACGCGCACGCACCCGACTGCTTCAGCGCGTTGCCTCGGCCGAACCCGGGCTTGCGCAAATCTGGTTCCGGGCGAGTGTCCTGGAGCGATACCGAGGCACTCCCGGTTTCCAACTGGTCCGAACCAACACTGTCGGGCGGGTGCGTGGGGCGGATTGGCGCCTCGATTTTGGCATCTCTGGCGAAACGCCCGGCCAGGAACCCGATGTGCTCGTGCATATCTGTGCGCGTGATTTGGGTGAACGGATCCCGGAGGGTGAACGCGCGCATTGGATCAGTCACGCCGTCACATTGCCCGCTAGTGTGAACTTCCTGGCCATGCAGTCCACGCGCGGGGCCTGCATAGACGATGGTGACCTGCGATCCTGGTAAATCCCGGCGGGTGTCACGCTGTTCGTGCCACCCCGCCTCGCACGGAGGAGTTGACCTATGTCCACCCCGCATGAGTACGCCAAACCAGCCGCACTTGTCTCGACTGAATGGGTCGTCGCCCACGGACATGACGCCCACGTTCGCCTCGTTGAGGTAGATGTTGACGTTACCGCATACGCGTCTGGACACATCGCCAATGCAGCTGGGTGGAACTGGCAAACCCAGCTCGGAGACACAATCCGCCGAGACATCCCATCGAAGGCCGCTTGGGAGTCACTTCTCTCGTCGACAGGTATCTCTGACGACACCCACATTGTGTTTTACGGTGACAACAACAACTGGTTCGCGGCGTTTGCCTACTGGGTTGCGACGGTCTACGGCCACAAGCATGTCAGCCTCATGAATGGCGGGCGCAAGAAATGGGAACTTGAGAACCGTCCATTGGTGATCGAAGTACCCCACTTCTCACCGACGACCTATCACGCCCATGATGCTGACCTGTCAATCCGTGCCTTCTCACACCAGGTGCGCGAGTACATCGATGCGCCCGGACGTGCCATGGTTGACGTCCGGTCTCCCGCCGAGTACACGGGTCAAGTGATTGCGCCTCCCGGCATGTCGGAGACGGCCCAGCGTGGCGGCCATATCCCAAGCGCGACGAACGTCCCGTGGGCACAGGCGGCGAACGAGGACGGATCCTTCAAGTCGGCAGAGGAACTCCATGCCCTCTACGGAGGCAAGGGTGTGACCTCGGACAAGGACGTCGTGGCGTATTGCCGCATCGGTGAGCGGTCAAGCCACACGTGGTTCGTGTTGCGCGAGCTCCTCGGCTACACGAACGTGCGCAACTATGATGGCTCCTGGACTGAATGGGGCAACCTGATCGGTGCACCAATCTCCAACCCCTCAGCATCCCACTAACTGGCTCGTCTCATTGCCCCGGAGATCCGGGGACGGCTGATATGCGTGCAATCATCTGGCGGGAAACTGCCAGATGATTTTCGCGTTTAGCCGACAGTCAGATCTAGGGTCGTGCACCCGCAATGTTGTCTGTTTGGCAACGTTGCTGTGCGCCCTCCAAGCGTGCGGGTCTCCTGAACCTCCTGGACCGCCGTCGCAGAATGCGGTTCAATCGACCGTCCCGGGCAGGACCCCGCAGACACCTCGGGACGACCAACCCACCGTTGAAGCGTCGTCATTCCGACCGACACCCGGGCCAGAACGGGCCTATCCGGATGGCCAGCGTTCTGGCTCGAAGGAAACTGGACCCAACTTCCGTGCGACCGTTATTGCTGGCCAATCCAATGGCGAAGCGCCGCCGACGTGGATGGTCCACATTGGTGACGTCCTGATTGACGGCGACGTGACTGTGGTCGGGACTGACCTGCTATTCCGCCCCGTCGATCTCGGTGTTGCAGCAAACGTCTGCCAAGCGATTGCTGCGCAGGTCGTTGACCGGGAATCAATCGCGGCCAATGCGCGGGTCCGTGTGCTCGATGCCAACGGGCGTGTCCTGATCGAAACCGGTGTCAACGCTGATGGTATGCCCGATTGTTCCCCCGGCGTGCACCCCTTTCGCTGAACCTTTGTCACCGCGCACCCGGTCAGGACTGCGGCACCCCCGCAAGTTCAAGGACGGGACGGAACCGTGCGCAAGCATCGTCGACATCTACCAGCAGGCCTGCCCGATCGGCCAGTCGGAAAAGTTCGGCGAGATGAATGATTGATCGCGCACTCTCCTGGCCTCCGATCATCCGGAAGTGCTTCTGACGACCGTTCACATATGACAGGAACACGATTCCGGTCTTGTAGGAGCGGGTAGGCGCGCGGAAGATATGGCGCGCAAGTGGGACGGTGGGTTCGAAAATCGCGTCATACCGCGCATGGTCGCCGGCATCGAGTGCCGCGAGTGCGGCAGCCGCTGCCGGGGCGATCGCGTCGAAAATGCCGAGAAGAGCATCCGAATGACGGTTTTCGTCTCCAGCGATCAACTTCGGGTAGTTGAAGTCGTCGCCGGTGTACATCCGAACGCTTGCGGGTAGACGATCACGAAGGTGGATCTCCCACGCATCGTCAAGTAACGACAACTTGATACCGTCAATCTTGGCCCTGTTCGCGTTGATAACCGCAACGCAACTGTCCATCGCCGCGGGGATGTCACTCGAACCCCAATACCCGGCGAGCGCGGGGTCGAACATGTCCCCAAGCCAATGAAGAATGACTGGTTGGCGGATTTGTGAAAAGACATGGTCATAGACTGAGGCGTAGTCTTCCGGTCCGCGCGCGCACGCCGCCAGTGCCCGGCTTGCCATCAGGATCACCCGGCCGCCTTCACCTTCGACGTATGCACACTGTTCGTCATACGCGCGCTTCACGTCTGCGATCGTCACACCTGGGCCCGGTTTCAGGTGATCAGTCCCAGCTCCACACGCGATGCGGTCGACTGCCCCGATCGCACGTGCATCTGCAAGCGACCGGCGGATAAGTGCCTGGCTCGCTGGCCAGTCGAGACCCATTCCCCGTTGGGCTGTGTCCATTGCTTCAGCCACGGAAAGCCCAAGGGACCAAAGGTGGTGGCGATACGCCATCGTTTCGTCCCAGTCGATCGCTACATCAACGGTTGGGTCCGAGACCGCGGCCAGTGGGTTTGAAACAACGTGTACCGCAGAGTAGGCGACACGCGTCCGGGATGGCGCGAGGGATGCGAGACGTGGGTCGAACGCCGGAGGATCTCCGTGGCCAGCGTTGTACTGAATGACTGCCCCCGCCGCGTCTGGAAGCTGCAGGGATGCACGCGTGGTCATGGTTTTGGTTCCTCCAGGTCACATGCACACAGCCGCCCGGTGGACGGCCCTGATAGTTTCGCGTTAGACGCCAGCGGCCTGTTTGATCTTCTTGAGTTGTTCGGCCTCTGGCGTCGCCTTGTAATGCGGATCAAGCGGGTAGCACCCGGATGGCAACCCGTTTCGAGGTGCCGTGGTGCAATCTGAGAATGTTCGGCACACCCTTGTTCGCGCGATGTCATACCCACCGACCGCTTCGGTAATGATCTCCGGATAGGAGAGGACCATGCGACCCAGGCCTACGCTATCCACCCAACCTTGTCGGACTGTCGACTGTGCGACGTTTGGCAGGAACTCCTGCAAGTAGGAGTATCCAGTGCCAACGAACACCATTTCCGGTGGTGCCGTTGCCTTGATCGCCCGAACGACGGCAATCTGACGTGCGACCCCGACTAATGGATCCTCCGGAGGCTGATACCCATCGGAAGGCGGGAACGCAGCTGGACGTTGGATATGGGGTACGTAGTAGGGAGAACCGGCGGTCAGGTTGATGAGCGTGATGCCGAGTGTGTGACACAGTTCGATGAACTGTCGCGTCTCGGTCAGGTCCGGAACCAGTGGGTTTGCCGGGTCATGTCCGAAGCCAAAAGGATAGATTTCGAGACCACCGAGCCCGACCGGCATCCCGGGGCCCAGACGTCCATTACGTGCCCGCGAGGCATCTGGCACGAACGGCAGGAAATCAAATGCCGACAAGCGGACTCCAAGTCCGATGGGGTTCCCGTCAGCGCGGATGCCTGTGACGATTTCGCGGAGTAGCCGTGTGCGGTTTTCAAATGAGCCGCCGAACTCACCGGAACGACCCCGGGCACCAAGGAATTCGTGAAGCAGGTAGCCGTGGCAGTGCTTGATGTCGACGAAATCGGCGCCGCACTCCAGGGCCAACCGTGCTGACTTGACGTAGTCCGAAATCAGGATCCTGAGGTCGGCGTCGGTAAGGATCTGGGAATCGTCGGTTACCCGGAAACGCGCGTCGAGTAATGGATGACGGAAAGCCACGCGCGGTTCAAACGCACCTCCGGGATTAGGCCGGCAATATCGTCCGGAATGGGTCAATTGGAACCCGATCACGAGGTCATCCGTCTGGCCGTGGGCCTCTGAATGGGCTTCGACGAGAGCGTCGCGCACTTCCCGGATGCCCACAGCATGCGGCTCATCCAGGATCAACTGGTTAGGGTTCGCACGACCGTCATGGCGCACAGCCATGGCTTCGCAACCCCAAATCAGCTTGGCACCTGAGAGCCCGAACCGCTGCCAGCGACGACGTACTGCCGGAGTAATGCTTCCATCGGGCGTTCCGTCCCACCCTTCCATTGGATGGATGGCAACGCGATTGCCGATGCGTCTTCTGTTCCACTCAAGTGATTGGGCTAGGGGAGACCCATCGCCCGTGACTACTTCGTCATCGACTGGCACATCGACGCCAAGGGCCGACAGGTGTGCCCGGAACTCTGACACCGTCTTGATCGACGCAACCCGGCGGACAGGGTCGGATCCGCCAGACAGGTGCGACGTTTGCACCCCGGTTGGCAAGCGAACGCCCGTTGGGGGATCAACAACCACGTCAGTCGGGTTTGCGCGAAACGGCTCGCTGTCGTGAGGTTCCAGGTTGGTAGACGTTGTCATGGTCTCGCTCTAATTCGTGGGGTTTGCGCAACATGACTGGCAATCTAGTCCGATGGTGGAGTCGGATCACGTCCGCGTCGCGCGAATTCGCAAAAAATGGATGGTTGGAAGGTTTTGTGGCCCCGACTCGCAGTTTTTTTCGATGGGCAATCCCAATGCCTATAGGTGAAATTGGTTTGCAGTGGAGGTGCATTGTCGGTGGACGACTAACCTGTGCATGTTGGCGGATCCGCCGACGCGCGGCCAACCGAGAACCTTTGCGCGAAGCACGTCCGGGTCACTTCGGCGCGTTCCTTGAAAGGACCGCCTGCACTTTCGGCATCACTTCAGCGATGGCTGCTTGAACGGTCTTGGTGCCGTCGGCGATTGGTTCCAGGATTTCCTTTTGAACCATGGTGTGCCATTCGATGTAGTCCACCGTCCATGGCACTCCCCGAGCCAACGGTGCCATTTCCGTGTAGACCTTGGGCCACGACTTAGGGGCTGTTTCAGGTATACCCAAATTCTTGAGGTGCTTCTCCTGAAGGCTTCCCCGCGCCGGATCGCGCCCAGTTAGCGCACCGTACCGAAGCATTTGTTCATCTTCCATCAGGAACTTCAGGACTGATGCAACCTGCGCCTGGTTCTTGCTGGCTTTCCACGCGTAGAGACCGTTGGTGAAAAGGACTGGCACCGGCTTCTTGCCCGCAGGTGCAGGGAACGGAACAATGTCCCAATCGTATGGGGAGTTGTTGTCTTTGACGAATTTCTGGACCGCCCGAATATTCCCGGGGTGACTTGGCTCCATGCCGAGCCTCCCACCGTTGAACCCTCCTTGCGGGGGCTTCGTCGGCGAGGTCGAAACTTTGTGTTTTGCTGCCAGATCCGCCCAGAGTTGCAACGCCGTCACGCTTGCACCCTGATCGATAAGTAGCTTTGTCCGGTCGGGGCTGAGCATCTCACCGCCGTGAGTACGCATGATTGTGAGGTAGTCCCCCTCCCACGTCTTGACGAGATAGGGAACTCGGGCGTCGTCTGCCGTAGCGGAGCGGGCCATTGCAGTGGACATTTCTAGGAACGAGTCCCAATTCCACTTGCCGCTTTCCCACAGCTTACCAGGATCTCCGACCCCTGCTTTTGCGAAAAGTGATCGGTTGTACTGTACGTAGGCATACCCAATGTCGTATGGGAGCGCTAGCAGAGATCCTCTCCAATCAAAATTGTCAAGGACAGGTTTTGACACGTCTTTGAGATCAATCTTCTCCGTTTTGACAAGGGTATTCATGTCAGACGTGAATCCACGGGCGAAGATGGTAGGACCGTTACGCGTGACCGAATACGTGAGGTCGGGTGGAGTGCCACCTGCCGCGAGTGCGGTGGCCTTCTCTACGAAAGCCAGTGGTCCTATGGTCGCGTCCGGCCCCGTGACGTCGAATGTAACGTTCGGGTACTTCTTGGTGAACGGCTCCAGCATCGTGTTCCATTCTGTGACGGATTGCTGGTCCCCACCTTGGTTGAACATTGCAAGACGAACGGGGGTCGTGCCAGGACCGCTCGCCGCCGGGGCTGGGGTAGCTTGGTCGCCGCCACAAGCAGCGTTGACGAGCGCAAGAGACGCCGCTCCAAGCGCTTTGAACTGGAGACGGCGACTATGGCGAGAACCGCCTGAACCGGAAAACAGATTGCCCATTGAAATCTTCCCTTCTTTAAAGAGTTAATTAGACTAAATATTATAAAACGGCGATAAGTTACAGAACAATTTGTCAAGCGGACGCCCTACCGAAGTCGCAGGGGTTGACCAGGAAGGGTCTCCCAGAGCGATACGTCACTCCACTCTGCCGGGGTTGCTGGACATCCCGTCGGTGGATTCCACCCGGGCGCATATTTGCGGATAAGGTCGGCGGCATTCCGCCACGCGACGCAATCCTTCGCCTCATCAGATATCGGGGCCCGCTCAATTGCCGACTGGATCACGCGGTAGTCGTAATAAGGGGCGTCGCTGCCGAACATGACCCTGTCTGCCGGGAAGTCCCTCACAATCGCTGCAATTCCCCATGACAGTTCATCTGGCGCTGGATGCTGAGCGATGTCCACCCAGACGTTGTCCAATGGTGCGAAAGCCTCTACCGCGTGTCCGTGCCCTACCTCGTTGCTGCCCACGTGGAGCATCACGAAGTTGACCCCGCTGAACCTGCGCGCAAGAGCCTCAGACGCGGCGATGTACCGGTCGCCGACGTGAAGCATCACTAGACCGCGTCGACTTTCGACAGCTTCCAGGAATGGGTGGAGTTCACCTCTCATGGCGTGACCCGATATTCCAGGATGGATCATGAAGCCAACGAGCCCGTCGTCGTCCATTGATCGGGCGAGTTCGTGGACGCCGGGATCAAGATGCCGAACTTCAACGACGCCTAGTCCAATAGGGAACCGATCTGGAAAGTCTCGACAGGCCTTGGCAACAAGCGCATTCTGGTCACGCGTGTCAAGGACGCCACGTGCCTGCGGACCACCTGGAGCCGCGGATGGCACCGCAGCTACGACCCCGCTCTGAGATGCCCTCGCAAGGATCTTCGTTGCCGATTGACCGCAGACCGGGTCGCGGTTTATGGTGGTGCCAAGGTGTGTGTGGATGTCGATGTACGGACGCATCAACTCACTCCCAATTTCTTGACTTCGGCCGACCGGCGTGTCTCATTAGCACGTCTGGCAGCGTCGATTACCGCTAGGTTGTGGAAGGCTCTTTCAACAGGAACGGGCATTGGGTCACCCTGTGCGACCGCACGGAAGGCGGTGACAAGGAACGCGCCGTGTCCCGTCTGATCAGGCTCGGCGATTAGACCCGAACCTGATCTACCCGCGTGGTCACTGGTTTCCCACCGCGGTGCTACATCGCGGAATACAGAAAGCGGTTGGGGGTCGCCGTAGACGATGCGCACCGCTCCATCTGTGCCGCTTACAGAAACCCACCTGCCCGGGTGGCCGGGTGCGCGGGCACACCATGAGGCAGTTACCTGAGACGCTCCGCCGTCTTCATGATCAAAAAGCATCATAGCCGTGTCGTCGACGTCAATTGAGAACTTGAGCGTCCTGAGGTGCGCATCAACCGAGGTGATGGGCGAGCCCATGAGCGCCTCAACCGTGTAAATCTCGTGATACGAACTATCTATGAGGGCACCACCGCCGTGTGCTCGGGATGCACGCCAGTCGAGATGGGTTTGAGTGGTTGATACTGGCTTGCTCGCGAGCATTTCGCCCCGACCGAGAATCGGTCGTCCGATCTGGCCACTCATGACAATATCCCGCGCGCTTCGTACGGCATCCGACCACAGAAGGTTGTGCACTACGGTGTAATGGACACCGTGCCTCGTCACAGCGTCCGCGATGCGTTGTCCGTCTTCGATCGAAACCGCCATTGGCTTTTCGCAGATGACCGAAACCCCGGCCTCAGCTGCATCGATCGTTTGACCCGCGTGAAGATGATGCGGGGTAGCAATGACTACGACGTCAAGATCGATGGAAGACAGCATGTTTCGGTAATCAGCGTAACGATGTTCTTTCTGTACGCCAAATTGTTCGCCCGCTAACGATTGATTGAATTCGGACGGATCAGCGAGTGCAGTAACCTGATAATCTGCGCCAAGGGCGCGATACCCGATTGCATGGGTCTTCTGGACTATTCCCCCGGCACCGATCAACCCGATGCGAAGCATATGACGTTCCCCCTCTCACGCCCGCCTCTGACGCAGTTCGTACCTTAGCAAGGATGATTGCAGGCGTCAACACGTTGCCGTGGATGCAACGATTCTGGTCAGCGGTTGCCAATCACGCCCTTAAGCAGCCAAAATAGGTCACGTGAGTAATCTGGATGCTGCAACTCGTTGTAATGTTGGCAACTTCACCGAAGTTGCCAACAGGTGGAAGCCGTGATGTCATCCAGCGACCAGAGCCACTCTCCTGCCGTGCTTGGCGACGGTGACATCGTCGCCGTAGGGCAACAACGCGGTCTCGTGGCAGACCGGACCCTTCTCGCGCTTGAAGTGCTCGGAAGTACGCAAGGCGGGCTTGGAGTGAGTGAGCTTGGTCGACGCCTCGGAGTAGACAAGAGCACCGCGCACCGGTTGCTGGCAACCCTTCTGGGGAGGGGATTTGTACGGTTCAGTCCGTCCACTCAGCGGTACCTACTGGGCTTCCGTTTAATGACGTTGGCTGCCGCGGCGGCACGTGATATTGACCTGGTCGAGGGGGCCCGGCCGATCATGGAAGACTTGCGTAATGCATGTGGTGAAGCGGTTTCGCTTGCGATCTTGACCGACGGGGATGCAATGATCGTGTCAAAGTTCTCGGGGACTGGTGTCATTACGGTAAATTTGGGGGTTGGAAGCCGGATGCCCGTTCATGCAAGTGCGCTTGGAAAGGCTCTTGTGGCTTGGCTTCCAGAACCCCTGCAACCCTTGAAGTTTGTATCGGGTGAACTCGAAGTTTTTACGCCCCGGACTATGGCTTCGGTTGACCAGTTCACGGCGCACTTGGAGCTTGTCCGCCTGCGAGGTTGGGCAATCGACGATGAGGAAGTCTCTATCGGCCTTCGATGCGTTGCTGCGCCAGTCCATAACAGCGCGCGTGAAGTTGTTGCATCCCTCGGTATATCCGGGCCGGTGAATCGCGTAACTCTCGAGGCTGCTCAGGACCTCGCTCAGCGTGCAATAGCGAGCGCAAACGAACTCTCGAGCCTGTTCGGGTGGGTGCCTACGAGTGGTTCACATGGCCCGGCGGGAACTGTAGGCGTCACAGGCGACTGAGGCACCCGGAAGTCTGACGATCCTTTACCTGGGACACGAAACCGCAATTTCCTGCTTGGCTCGCAGCGCTACCGTGTTTTTTCAAGTTCTGTGCCACCGTACACTGATGGCATCATGTCGACCTTCTGGGAGCCTCCATCTCTTCTCGCGATCGGTGCGGTCGTCGGGAGCGTGATCCTTGCGTATGCCGTGGGGTTCGCGACCGCCCCAGCCCCCTCAGCTTCTATTGACGCGTCTGGCAGTGATGACCATTCGGCGGGGATACCGCGGGATGACGCAAGTTCCCCAGACCCTGGGGAACCCCCTATTCATTATGCTGAGACCCAGCCGATAGAGGCTCAGGCTGACTCAAGTCCGGAGTCTCTAGACCCGCGATCGGCTACGAAGTCATGACTTCGCTATTTGGGGGAGGAAACCCTTGACCGGATCGCGTGGGGGCGTTGAGCCCGTTGATGATGACCGCTATCGGGTCCGATTTGGCAAGCCGATTGAGGCAGAGGTCGCCTTGATGTACTTCGGGTTCTATCCGGATGTTCGCCTTTTCTGGAAGGATGGCCGGGTGGTGTCCGTGGTTGCGCCCTCCCGAATTTACGAGCAAATCCTTGCTGACTTCGCCGGAGACGACACAGACTCCCCTGACGCTTCAGAACGGATCAACCGCGCCGTCCTTGACGATCAGGAGTGAACGCTATCGCTCGTCGCGTGCCAGTCGACGGATTGATTTGGCTTGGGGATGCGAGTTAGATCCGGCTCTCTACGTTCACCGGCAGGCCCGACTTGGCCGATTTTAGGCCCGCCAGGAGGACCTCGGTCACGTGACGAGCGAACCGAGCGTTCGACACCGGGGGCTGATGCCCAGCCGTAATGCAGTCAATCAAGTGCTCGTGCACGTTACCGGTGGCGAATGGCGCGACGTCGACAACTGATGGTGTCGCCGGAATGTCCTCGCGCGTGTAGGAACCGGGTGTCCACTTCGTGAGTGGGTTTCCAGCATGTCCCGGGGCAACGAGCTTTCCTTGGGTTCCATGGACGTGGAGGAAGTTTGTGCGTGCTGGATCGCACCATCCGGTCTCCATCGTACCAAGGGCCCCGCTGGTGAACTCAAGCAGGAGGGTCGCGGTGTCCTCAAGTTGGGTTGGCTTGTCAAAGGTTGACGTGCGACCGAAGACACGCCCGACGGAGCCGCCGACGGCAATCAGCTGGGACGTTGCGTAGACACCCATGTCAAAGAGGGCACCAACCGACGCCTGAGCGGCATCGAAGAACCAGAGATCGTTACCAGTTTCCTCGAAGGCATCGCGAACCTCTGAGTAGTACACCTCAGGTCCGCCGTGTGACGAACGACCACTTGCGCCGGAGACCCGGCCGACTTCGCCCTTTGCAATCTGGTCACGCGCAGCGTAGATGGCCGGGGCAAAGTGTGGCATTGCCAAGGTCACGACGCCCCGCTCAAAGGCGGCGTCGGCGGCTTCGACGAAGCGGTGGGCGTCGTCGAGTTGATCACAAAGCGGCTTCTGCATGAGTAGGTGCTTGCCCGCAGCAAGCACGGCAAGCCCAGCGGGTACGTGCATCGGATGAGGCAGCGCAACGATCACCGCATCAATCTCAGGATCATTAAGCACGTCATGCCAATCATGGGACCAATGCGGAATTGACCACCTATCGGCAAGAATCCGCAAACGGGCTTCCGACCGACCTGTGATGCGCTTGACGGTCGCATTGGGCATGCCGTGGATCTGGGGAAGATGGAGCTTGTTCGCGATCCCGCCCGCGCCAATTACGCCGAATGTGACCATGACTTCTCTCCAGTTGCCGAATATTGCGGTCGATTGCAGTTAAGAGACAACGCGTCCGTCATCGATGTGCCGAGTGTATGCCATAACCAATCTGGTTCCTATGCCTCGGTGATTGTGACTTTGGTGCCGGAAGAAACCTGCTTGAATGCCTTCGCGTCACCGACGACATTGCCGACGATGTTCACCGGCGATGCCGGTCTTATCTCGTCCCCACGGCTCATCGGGGTAGGTCCGTAGAATATGCAGAACGCGTTGCCGGGAGGCCAGTATCCAAGATCCCCCAGACCTACCGTCGCCTTCGCGTTCTCCTCGTCACGGTGAACCGGAATGGCGAAGTAAATCTCGTCGCCCCAGATGTTGGCTCGGGCCGTGATCGGCAACGCATCCCATATTTCGGACGCGGTTGCCGTCTCGTTCAGCGTCGCGTCCATCGTCACGTTGCCGGCGGTGATACGAATGGTTCGTGGCATGGTGGGTTCCTGGCGCAAGTAACCGCTGAGGAGACCTTGCGGGGTTCCATTGGAATTTGGACAGACGCGGCGCCTCGGCTACTGGTTCAGCCGAGGCCCTGCGCGACAACTGCGTCCTTGTTCACGGGCGTCTTCGGTGCCTTGTGCGACAGCACGTTGATGATGTTGTCTGCGGCGAGTTCACTCATGTTGTCTCGCGTCTGCATCGAGGCACTCGCGATGTGGGGCACTATGAGGCAGTTGTCGAGGGTAAGCAAGGGATCGTCCATTTGGATCGGTTCGGGCGAAGTCACGTCGAGACCTGCCGCCCAAATCGTCCCGTTGTGCAAGGCGTCGTAAAGTGCCTTCGGGTCGACGATAGGGCCACGAGCACTATTGATCAGGATGGCCGTTGGCTTCATCATCTTGAGGCGGTCAGCGTTGATCAAGTGGTGCGTCTCGGGCATGTAAGGAGTGTGGACGCTCACGAAGTCGGCTTGGCGGAGGACTTCCTCCACCGAACTGGCGTAGTGGTAGCCGTACTTCTCTTCCAGATCTTGGCGGCGGTAGGCATCGTAGTAGACGACCTTCATCTCAAACCCCGAGGCCCGGCGGGCCATCGCTGCACCAATTCTGCCGACGCCGATTAACCCGAGGGTCGCGTGATGGATGTCCTGTCCCCGGAACAAGAGGGGTCCCCAAGTGGTCCACTTGCCATCGTGCACGTATTTCTGCGCCTGAGGAAGCATTCGGGCGGTTGACATCAAAAGCGCCCAAGCGAGGTCCGCGGTCGTATCGGTAAGCACTTCTGGCGTGTTCGTGCCGATGACGTGTCGCTGGGTCATTTCGCCAACGACGAAGTTATCGAACCCGACCGCCAGATTTGCGACAACCTTGAGTTGGGGGCCTGCCGCTTCAAGGAGTTCGCCGTCGATTCGTTCGGTAAGGAGTGACAGGATTGCGTCAGCACCCTTGACTTTCTCCAGAAGAGTGGCACGGGGAATAACCTCATCGGAATGCCATTGGACAATTTCCCAACCGGTCGCGCGTAACTTGGCTGGTCCGATGTCGGGGATGTTCCGTGTGATGAAGACCCTCATGTGATGCGTTCCTCTTTCGGAAAGGTGCGACGTTGCCGCTCTTGCGTGACTACGTCTGTGGCGCGAAATGCTGGACGTAACTTACTTGACCGTGCCTAGCGCGTGCTGCGCGCCGAAGCTGCGCCAACAACGCCCCCTCATGGTGGAAAAGCAATTTTTTGCTTAATCTCAGCTGAACTTCACTTTCCCGCCCGTTTCGCTTTTTCGAATGTCGCGCGATGATTCCTCTACCGCTCTGGCCTCGTGGATATTTCACTCGGTCGAAAGGCGCAAAAATGGCTAGTCAACGAATTCTTGACGTCACGCCTCAGAGAGGCACGGTCCCGAAATAGCGGTCACCAAAGTCGCCAAGTCCCGGCATGATGAACTTCCGGTCATTCAGGCCACGGTCAAGGGTTGCCGTGTAGATCGCGCAGTCCGGAACCCGTTCATGAACCGCACGTACTCCTTCTGGCGCTGCGACCGCGCAAATGAGACGGACGTCACGGGCTCCGTCGGCCTTGGCAATCTCCAGGCTCGCCAAGGCCGATCCGCCAGTGGCAAGCATCGGCTCGAGGATCATCACGGCCGCGTTATCAATTGGCGAAGGCAGTTTTCTGTAGTAGCCGCGGGGGATTGCGGTGTGTTCATCGCGTTCAAGTCCCACGAACCCAACGCGTGCGTCAGGGAACATGTTTGTGGCGGTATCTAGCATTGCAAGGCCAGACCGGAGAACCGGAACAAGGACTATCGGGCGTCCAATCCGGTTGACGGTCGTGGCCTCGAGGGGTGTTTCGATACGACTGCCAGCCAACGGCAAGTCACGCGTTGCTTCGAAGAGCAGAAGTTGCGTTAGCAAGCGCGCCGCTCGACGGAACTCAGCGGTCGTGGTTTCAATGTCACGCAGGCGCGCGAGGCAATCTTCGACTAATGGATGCGCTACGACGGTCAGGCGTGGACTGGTGGTAGTGGTCGCGTTCACATGGTCAGGATACTGGCGAAGGTTCGCCATTTGGTCTCACGTGCCGTGGTGACCTTGCCCGGGCACCCGTTGGAAAAGAGCGATGCGAACCCCATCGGGGTCGAGGCAATACACGTTTCGCGCCCCGGCATTTACCCCTGAGGTCAGTGTCACCGGTCCAGAAAGAAAACGGACACCAAGCCCGGTCAGGTGGGTGGAAACCGCGTCGAGATCAGTGACGTCAAACGTGAGGTGAATGGCTCCAGGGTTCGCAGTCTGGACATCGAGGGGTTCTCCATGAGGGACCAGAACCTCGATCAATTCGAGCACCGGTTCGGTGGTCCCGCGTGGACGGAGGAACGCCATGCGGATGTGGGTCCGCTCATACCCCAGGATGAGACCAAGGTCCGCGCTGTCGCGTTCCTGTCGACCCAGGAGTTCGAACCCAAGGAGTTCTTGGTAAAAGTGGAGGCTAGTCTCGAGGTTCCGTACGGTAATCCCGATATGGTTCCAACCACCAATGGCGGGGGCGAACTCCGAATGGTTTCCTTGCATTGCGTTGGCATTCTAACCCGATATCTTTGGGGCCAACTCGGGTCCATTGCTCGCTTGGTGGCGTGCCTTCCTGTGGGGGTGGCCCCCTTTTTCTCGGACATCTGCAAGGGCACTTCGTGAGTTTCCGGATACCCATCCTCAGCGTTGCGCTGACAATTGTGGCGACCGCACCCATTTGGTTGGTCGGATACATCGTTCGTCCAAACCTCTGGGAGACTGACGACGGTAGCCCCCATCTGTTCCGCACGCTCGTGATGTTGGAGGCCCAGTCTCGCTACCTGGGCTTCCCTCGCTGGGTCCCGGACTTCTTCCTCGGCTACGGATATCCAGTCTTCAACTACTACGCGTCGATGACGTACAGCGTCGTTTCACTGATGGCCCGGGTAGGTGTCCCGATCTACTCAGGGTTCGAAGCTCTCGGAGCGGTGAGCGTTGTCTTTGGCGCAATTGGCGTATCCGCGTGTGTCAGGGCATTTTGGCCAGTCTCATCTGGCCGGCTGGGGTCTATCGCCGGCGTTGCCGCCGGGCTGACCTATGTCGCAGCCCCATACCCGTTCGTGACCAACCTCTACGTGCGTGGTGACCTGCCTGAAGCCATCTGCCTCGCACTTCTTCCGTGGTTCATTCTTTCAGTCCATGGGGCATTTCACGATTGGTCGTCGTCGCCACGAAGGATTGGTTTGATCACCGGCGCCTTAGGTGCGCTCTTGCTCTTGACCCATTCGCTGAGCGCCGTAATGGCGGCCGGTTGCGCGATCATTTGGTCAATTTGCCAATTCGCCTTCGCCCGGCAACGCTCCGTGAAGGCACTGGGCCGATTGGCATGGGGGGGGGCGTTCGCACTTGGTTTGACCGCATTTGCAACCGGACCGATGCTTCTCGAACGGGACGCGGTTCAGGTTGATGTAATCAAGTTTCCAATCGAAGGGATTCTTCAGACGCTTTCGGCACCGTTCGGGGTCGGCAGTCCGATTTCACGGCCATCACGCTCACCTTATGGTGAGGAATTGAGCGCGGTGGACTGGCAGTTTGCCTTCCGGTATCCGTGGGGTCCTCCGGGGTGGGATGGGCCAGTCAAACCCGGTGCAGTCCAAATTGCGATCTTGGCTATGGCGTCCTTGGGGGTCGTTGCCTGGCGGGTCGGGCGGTTTCGGGCCTCGCTGTCTGGTCGAAGTCCTGCAGGGCTTGTTCTCCCACCGGTCTTAGGGTCCGAACTGGGAGCCCTGACTGGTTCATTTGGTCTGGTCGCAATCACGTGGTTCCTGAATACGAATTGGTCAACAACCGTCTGGCTGTCTATCGACGCGCTTCGCTGGCTCCAATTCCCATCGCGCCTCTATGGCCCGTTTTCAATGGGGGTGGGACTTATCGTCGGGTGTGCGGTGTCGCGTGCACCAACTCAATTGATCCTGTCGGCGGTCGGCCTTGTGATCGCCGGTTGTTCGTTGATCGCAAGCACTCTGTACGGAGCGCCGTTTCCGTACCCGGGCGCAACATCCCAAGCAGTAAGTCGATCAAGTCTTGTGGATGCCGAGTACGCGAGGGACACTTGGGCGGGTCGCGTGACATCAAGCGGGGAGTTCACCCCCAGGCTGTTTGACGTGGCGGCGAAGCAACGAGATGAAGACACCCGACTGGGGTTGATCGGTCGACCTCGGGGCAATCATGTGCTTGATTGGCAGTACCCGCCTGCAAGTTGGATCGGTAGCACGGTACTCGTTTATCAGGGAGAGGCGCGAATACGTTCACTGCGATCGCGCGGACTGATCAACGAAGTTCAAGTAGATGTCGAAACTGGTGGCGCGACAATCGCATGGCATCAACTGGACTTCCCAGGATGGCGTGCGCTCGTGGATGGGGTTCCGGTCCCGATTCGCACCCCGGCGTACCGTGCTGATGAGGACGCGACCCTCGGGTTCCAATTGGTCGATGTTCCTCAAGGAAGCCACACCGTCACAGCCGTATTTGGTTCCACACCGGTACGAATCCTCGGAGACGCAATTTCGTTTGGAACAGCGGCTGTACTTGCGTGTGCGTTGGCTTTGCAATCCAGGCGAACGAAAGCCCGTTCACTCTCTCACGTGTCCGCACTCGGGGCATCGGCAGTCATTGCCGTATTGACGGGCGGACAACTCAGTTCCGAAGTGGCGGGCCAACTTACACGTCGTCTTGTCGGGGATGCGCCCAACCGGATCATCATGGACATCGCTGAGGCCGTCACTTCTGGTCAGGCACGTTTGTCGTCACCAACGGGGACCAGGCTTGCCTCCGACGCGTTCCTTGATGTCGGAGTGACGCAAATTGGCCTCTCAGACATGGTTGGAGACGCTATTGACCCGCATGCCCATGGAGGTCGGCGACGACGCTGGGTTTTCATGCATCCACCATCGCGCGCGACGGTGACATTTGGGGTTCAACACACGGGGACAGTTTTCCAATCTGGGGTCGGGATGAGGTCGGACGCTTGGAAAACCGACTACGGCGACGGAATGGTTTTTACTGTGGAAATCTCCCCTGCGGTCGGCGACAGGAGCAAACAGGCCGTACAACGATGTTCGCTTCGGATCAATCCCAGGGCGCTTGAGGACGAGCGTCGCTGGATTGAGTTTCGCGTCCCGCTTGATCGTTGGGTTGGACAGACGGTGGACCTCACGCTCCTCACAGGCCCGGTTGAGGATGTGCGAAATGACTGGGGCGGATGGGGGAACCCGATGGTTGTGGTTGATACTTCGATCCGACGACCTGCGAATGGCCCCCGCCCGCCCGCGTCGGTGGTTTCCAATCCGGACACCGGATGCGCGCCAGAGAGTGGCTAACCGTCTAGATTTCGCCCCCGAGATAACCGCCCAATCGAGATCCGATAGCGGATTGTCATCGGGCAACTGATGCGAATCGGTAACCCCACGTGGCCTGGTCACCGGTGGTCACCGTGGCGATCCACCATTCGATGCCATCGCCAAGCGACTGCGTCTTCAACAGGCCCGGCTGTTCAGCAGTGTTTTGGTCGAGGTCCGGGAACACAATCGTCGTGATCCCTTCTGGAACCACCAGCGTCTGACGTCGTTCCCAGTACCGGCTCGTGTCAGTGCCTATTCCAGCGACCGCCACATTGAACAGAAGCTCGTGTCTGTAGCCGGGCAGATAGTAGCGGTACTGCCGGGACCGGTCGTATGCCACAAGCAGGGTCGAAGCCGGGACGAATTCATTTCGTAGCGCCGTTACTGTGCGATCGAGCGTGCGGTCAACTTCCCTGATTTCGCGCAGGCGTCCTTCACCGGGACCGACCAGAAACAGGCCTGCGTTCATCATGCAAATCGTGAGGATGACAGCAGAAGTCGTCATGATTTCGCGCACGTCTGATCGTGTCCGCCGCAGCGCCGCGAAGAGATCCACTACGAGGTCACGCGTCCCGGCAGCAACCAGAAGGCACGCGGGTGGCAGGAACGTGAGTATGTAGCCCGGATTTCCAATGTGAACAAGCACGTAGAAGGCCAAAGGCGGTGCGAGCCAGATGGCTACGAAACGGGTTGCGGGCTCGCTCGCCAATCGCGTTGGGCGGAAGCGAACGCCCAGGTCCAGAACCAGGAGCAGGATTGCCGGTCCGAGACCTGCGTAGGTGAAATTCACGAGGGCACGCAAGTTTTCCAGAACACCGAGTAGTTGCTTGCCGAGGCCGGACGTCGACTGGATGAAGTAGGCGTAGTAGCCACCTGTGGCTTGCTGGTAAATCTCCCATCCACCCGTGGCGATGACCATTGGCACGTACCACGCCGTGATCACGGCCACACCGGTGCTTCCCGCAGCGACCAAGTTCCCGAGAATCGTGCGCCAAGACGATGAGTTACTGAGGATTGCCCAAGCGAGGACTGGGGCGAGAAACGGCGCGATTTCGCTTCGATAACCCGAACCGATCCCGAGAATGATGGCCCCGACGATCACCCATCTCCTGGCACGCCTTTTGACCGAGACGACCCGCAGCGATACCCACGCGCCTAATGTTGAGAAGGCTGCCAGGAGTGCGTATGGGTAGGCCACCTCACCCTGACCCCAGAAAAGGGCCGATGTTGCAAGTAGGCAACCGGCAAGAACCCCAGTCGTGCGGTCGAAGAGACGCGCGCCGACCAGGACAAGAATCGTCACCGCGAAGCCACTGGCGACGATGCTCAAAGTGACGTAACTTGTGTTGGCATCACCGATAGCCAGCCGCAGCATCCACGCCGTTGCGACGTACAGCGGATAGCCGGGAGGTTGGGGTTGATGGAAGGCTACGTTGTATTGGTCAAGGGCCAGTGCGTAGTTCGCGCTGTCCCAAGCGAAGAGGTATTTGCTTCGGAATGGAATGCGGGATGCTGCCGTGGCCAGTCCCATCGCGAGCGCGAAGAACCCAAATAAATCGAGCCGGGTCTGGCGATCATGCTCGCTGTCTCGCAAGACGGATGTAGATTGGCCGCTACGTTCAAGGCTCGCCATCTCCGCTTGAACGGGTTTCGAGGGCATCACGTTGCCTGTGTCCGGTGGCGCTCAAGCAATTCATATCTATAAGACCGATCACCTGCCTGATCGCGCAAGCGAACCCCGGTCAGTCGTTGGCCGATGGTCACCTGCATTGGAAATCGCCGTCACGTTTGTGCCTGAGGGCATTGGTAACCTCCCAACGCAATGACCGCTGTTCACTGCCTCATGGTCGTCGTGCGCGGCGACGACCCGCGCGGTCACGCCCTTCTCTCCGACGCCCATGCGATGGGGTACGCCTCATTGCAGTCGGTAACGATCAGCGATCTCATCTTTTTTCAGGGGGGTCTTGGCTCAGACCTCCGCAGTGACCTCGAGACCATCCTAGTGGATTCACTGCTTCAGTCATCCACCTGGTTTCGCGGCGCCGGGTTGGAGGATGAAACTTCCCTAATGGTCGAGTCCGTCCTCCATGCTGGGGTCACGGATGCCGTCGCGGAACAACTGCTTCGAGTCGCACGCCGCAAAGGCTGGCCGGTCCACGGGGTCGTAACCGGACGGCGCATCGAACTACGGGGCGAAATCCCACACGGTTTGCGCGAGACACTTATTCGTCGCTTGATGGTCAACCCGGTAATCGAGCACTGGGTCGTGGACAGTCTTGTTGAACCGGTCTTCGCTCAGGGTGCGTCCGAGGCTATCGACGCTGCCGACAAAGGCGTGCTCACCGAAAATCCTCTCCCTGCGGGAAGGCCGGCCACTAAAGCCATTCACGCAAACCAGGCGGTTCACCTTCCGGTTCGTACGGATGCCGATCTTGAAGCACTCAACCGGGCGCGCGGAATGGCCCTCGACCCGGCTGAACTCGATGCTGTTCGGTCCTATTACGCTGGTCGCGGTGGGGTCGCCCCCGACATCGAACTTGAAATGATCGCGCAAACGTGGTCAGAACACTGCGCCCATAAGACGTTCCGCGCGAGAATTACTACAACAACCGGTGATGAAATTGCCCCGCTCCTCGACCAGCTTCGTCGCGCAACTGCTCAGATTGATGCGCGATACGTCGTAAGCGCGTTCGTTGGCAACGCTGGAATTCTCCAGTTCACTCCTGGCACAACCTTCGCTGTCAAGTGCGAAACCCATAACCATCCGAGTGCCATCGAGCCGTTTGGGGGAGCGAATACTGGCGTTGGAGGTGTGATCAGGGATGTCCTTGGGGCGTCCCACCGTCCGATTGCATGCACGGACATCCTGTGTTTCGGACCGGCAGACACCTCCGATGCGCTGCTTCCGGACGGTGTGATCCATCCCCGACGTGTGCGCTCTGGTGTGGTGGCAGGGATCGCTGACTACGGCAACAAGATCGGACTTCCAACCCTTGCGGGCGCAGTCCTCTATGACCCCGGGTATGTCGCGAACCCGCTCGTTTTCGCCGGGTGCATCGGAATGGCCAAATCCCCATACGTGGCGGAGCGCCCGCTTCCGGGCGACCGGATTGTCGTTCTCGGCGGTGCCACGGGCCGCGACGGCATTAGAGGGGCCACATTTTCCTCGGCGACGATGGATGCGACCACCGGGGATGTGGCGGGCGCAAGTGTGCAGATTGGTGACCCAATCACCGAGAAGCTTCTCGTGGACCTGCTGGCAGATGGACGGCATCTCTACCGATCGATCACCGACTGCGGTGCAGGAGGGCTTTCTTCCGCCATTGGCGAGATGGCGGAGGGCATTGGTGCCGAGGTAGATCTGGACCAATTGCCAATGAAGTACCCCGGGCTCGCACCATGGGAGGTATGGCTCTCAGAGGCCCAGGAACGGATGGTCGTGGCTACCGCAGACCCCGAACCGCTGCACCACGCCTGTGAAAGTCTGGGCATTCATTGCACCGATGTCGGAGCATTCACAGGAACGGGCCGATTGGTAGTCCGATCCTCGGGGCATCCAATAGTGGACATCGACACCGGATTCCTGCATGACGGTCGCCCAACCCGTCACATGGTTGCCAAGCTCCCTCAACCCAACCGGATTGGTGCATTTTCCGGAGCCCCGCACCTCTCCGAGGGAGGTCTGGGTTCCCCAACGTCTCTCGACGCCATGCACGTCGCCGAGTTCGAAACGATTCTGCTCGAGCTACTTTCCCACCCAAATATCGCCTGCAAGGCGCCCGTGATCCGTCGGTACGACCACGAGATCCGCGGTGCGACACTCGTCAGACCACTCGTCGGTGAGCCGGTTGGTGGGCACATCATTGGTCATGCCGATGGGACAGTCATCGCGGAACCACTTGCACCCCACGGGATTGCGCTGGGGATCGGGGTAAATCCATGGTTCGGGATGACTGATCCGGAGCGCATGGGTCAGTCCGTCGTGGATGAAGCTGTGCGGAATGTGGTCGCCTGCGGTGGTGATCCTGATCAAATCGCGTTGCTCGACAACTTCTCATGGGGTGATCCCCGTCGTGAGGAGACGCTTGGTGACCTTGTTGCGACTGTAGCTGGCGCTTGCGAGGCCGCCATTGCCTTTGGTGCACCATTTGTTTCGGGCAAGGATTCGCTTAATAACGAATACTTGGGAGCCGACGGTGGTCGCCACGCGGTCCCTCCAACCTTGGTAATTACTGCGGTTGCACACGTGCCCGAGGCGTCACGAACTATTACTCCCGATCTCAAGGCTGCTGGCAACGCCCTGTTGGTTGTCGGCATGACGCCGGTTGCATTCGGTGGATCGCATATCGCGTTGGTGCGCGACATCGCACCTTCGTCTGCGCCTCCATTTGACCAGTCAGCACCAGCGCGGTATCGCCGACTTCATGCAGCCATCCGCGACGGCCTCGTCGTTTCCTGTCACGACATTAGCGAAGGTGGCCTGGCCGTAGCGTTGGCAGAGATGGCGATTGCCGGAAATCTCGGGTTTGACGCTCCCACCCCGCCTCCGACTTTCCGTGCGGACGCGAACGATCCCCTACGAGGGGCCGCTGCCCTTGAGGTCCTTTTCGGAGAGGGGAATGGCCGGTTCGTCGTCGAGGTGGAACAACGCCATGTGGTGGCATTTGTCGCACGCATGAATGGGGACGCTACGGTGATCGGTGCCGTTGCCACAGGGGAAATTGCCCGTTTTCCCGTTTTTGGCGAGGATGGCATGGCTATCCCGGTTGCAGCCCTGCGTCAGGCATGGATTGGTCGCCCATGAGCCGCCGACCCGAGGCGGCAGTCCTCACCGCACCGGGAACCAATCGCGACCCCGACGCATGCTTGGCGCTTGAATTGGCAGGCGCCAATCCGGTCGTGATCCCTGTCGCTTCATTGCTCGACGTCCGGTCTAGGCTTTCTGACAGTGACATGATTGTGATTCCCGGCGGGTTTTCGTACGCGGACGCCCTCGGTGCGGGACGCCTGTTCGCGACCGAACTCGATCACGTTCTCGGTGACCACCTCTCCGTCGCAGCGGCCGACCGCCGGCCGGTGATCGGCATCTGCAACGGCTTCCAGACGCTCGTGAGGTTGGGTATCTGGACCCGCGAGGGATACCGCCTCGCGCTTGGACACAATGTCGACGGCGTATTCACCTGCGAATGGGTCAATCTGGTGCCAGACCCGATGACGCGGTGCATATGGACGGATGGCCTAGAAGGCGAAGTCGCATGCCCTGTCGCACACGGCGAGGGTCGCGTCGTTTGTGATGATGCGACCGCATCGGCGTTGATGGAAACCGGTCGGGTTGCCCTTCGATACGTGCGAAATCCAAATGGATCGCGAGGTGACATTGCGGGGTTGACTGATGCCACGGGTTTCATCCTGGGGCTCATGCCTCATCCAGAGAATCACGTGGTTTCGAGGCAGCATCCTGGCTTTCGGCGTGGGATTGGTGGGGGACTTGGACTTCGGATATTCGAGAATGGAGTGCGCCATGCCGGACGCTGACGCGTCACCATCTGTCACCGATCCCGCAGGACTTCAGGGAAGTTTGACGCCGGTGGTGGGATGTGACGACATCCACCTTGACTTGCCAGGACGACGGGTTGGCAAGGTTCGAGTTTCATACGCCCTTGCCGCTGGACGTCGATTGTTTGTGACGACCGACCGTTTGTCGGCCTTCGATCGGGTCGTGGCCGTCGTGCCCTACAAGGGTCAGGTCCTGAACCAGTTGGCAGCCTGGTGGTTCCACCAAACCCGGGGGATTGTTGCCAATCACGTAGTCTCCGTCCCTGATCCGAACGCCACCATTGGCGTTGAGGCCCGTCCCCTGCCAGTCGAAGTTGTTGTCCGGGGTGTGATCACGGGGACCACGTCTACGTCGCTGTGGCGGCAATACGAT
>Ga0209190_1000551_pt1 | contig 27412 bp, 22 predicted proteins | sample M_140205_XF_Meta_FD_187315 | JGI IMG/M metagenome (GOLD analysis project Ga0209190, IMG submission 187315) | Freshwater microbial communities from Lake Montjoie, Canada to study carbon cycling - M_140205_XF_MetaG (SPAdes) (version 2) | ecosystem: Environmental > Aquatic > Freshwater > Lake...
GAGCAGGTAAATACATGGTCCGAGTCTCGACCGTTATCGGCCGATCAGATGGTTCGATTTACCCCCATTCCGCTACTCGCTGACGCTCCCTCAGATGTTCCGCGAGACGAGTCTCGCGATCGTGTTCTCCAACTCTTCTTTTTGGAGGGCGACCCGGTAGATGCATGGGACTCAAACTTCGCAGAACTTGGAGATGAATTCGCTGAAGCCGGTCTTGGGAGAGTGGTATTCGCATCGCCATTTCGAGCAACGGTGCCGGGTACTGATACCTACACAGATGAGCTCTGGTAGATCGTATGCGTATTCTCGTTGTAGGTGCAGGTGGCGTCGGGGGCGCTATCGCAACAGCCGCATCACGTAGAGACTTCTTCGAACATCTAACTATCGCCGACATCGATAAAGAGCGCGCTGGCGACGTTGCTATGAAGACACAGGATTCGCGCTTCGCCTCTGCTCAAGTAGATGCGAGCGATTCAGCCTCGATACTCGCACTTGCACGCGAGATCAATGCTGATGTAATCATGAACGCTGCAGACCCAAGATTCGTTATGCCAATATTCGACGCAGCATTCGAGGCCGGCGCTAATTACATAGATATGGCAATGAGCCTCTCGAGGCGCCACCCGGAGTCTCCATACTCCAAGACCGGAGTAATGCTCGGTGATCAGCAATTTGAGAAGGCTCAAGAATGGGAAGAGCGCGGGCTGCTCGCACTCTGCGGAATGGGTGTGGAGCCTGGATTATCAGATGTTTTTGCTCGTTATGCCCAAGATCACCTCTTCTCAGAGATAGATGAAATAGGTGTGCGTGATGGAGCCAACCTTGTAGTTGAGGGATACGACTTTGCCCCAACGTTCTCTATCTGGACGACAATTGAAGAGTGCCTCAATCCCCCACTTATTTGGGAGAGAGAACGCGGCTGGTTCACAACTGAGCCATTCTCTGAGCCAGAGGTCTTTACTTTTCCGGCGGGCATAGGCGCTGTTGAGTGCGTCAATGTCGAGCACGAAGAGGTTGCATTAATTCCGAGATGGATAAAAGCAAAGCGCGTGACTTTTAAGTATGGACTCGGGGACGAGTTTATTGAGGTCCTAAAGACGCTGAACAAACTCGGACTTGATCGCGTTGAGCCGGTGCTCGTGAAAGGAAATCTCGTATCGCCACGAGATTTAGTTGCAGCCTCTCTCCCCAACCCAGCGATGCTCGGCGACCGAATGAGCGGTAAAACCTGTGCGGGTACCTATGTGACCGGGATCGGCAAAGACGGGAACCCACGAGCAACCTACCTGTATCACGTCTCAGACAACGAGGAGACAATGCGTCTACATGGAGCGCAGGCAGTTGTTTGGCAGACAGCGATTAACCCCGTAGTTGCAATGGAGCTCATCGCGACAGGGGTCTGGTCCGGTGCAGGAGTTCTAGGCCCCGAGGCCTTTGACGCAGTGCCGTTCCTCAATCTCATGGCCGAGATAGGAGAGCCGACCGTCGTAGAGGACCGGGCAATCTGATCGGGACATAGTGGCAACAGGTAGGACCATGCACGCATAACCACTAGATACATAAGGCTGGCGAGTAGTTTCAACCTCAATGAGCAGCGAACCCGAACGTAATCGAGAGGCCACGCCAAGCCCGAGCGAGTCGAGCGGCGAGATAGAGCCCGATGTTCGTTTTACTTATGCCAACGAGCGAACATTTCTCGCATGGAATCGAACAGCTCTCGCTCTCATCGCTACCGGGGTAATCGTTGTCGGTGTCCTTCCGAAATTTCAGATTGACTTCGGTCGGCGTGTGCTTGCGATCCCCATGATTCTCCTCGGTGCTTTCATGTCGTTTGCATCGCTGCGCGAATGGAATGCAAATGAACATGCAATGCGACACGAACTTCCACTACCCCGTTCGTCACTCCCTCTCATTCTGACTATCGGCGTCGTAGTAGTCGCTTTAATTGCAGCGGTACTCGCGGCGTTCCAGCACGGCGCCTGATCGTGTCGCCTAAGGCACACGACCCCGAGGGCGGTTTAGCCGGGGAGCGAACAGACCTCGCATGGAGCCGCACTGGGCTTGCGATGATTGTGATTATCGGCGGAATTGGGAGACGAGCACTTACCGCACCCGGGGCTCTGGAGATTGCATCCTTAGCGGTCGTGCTCTTAGGAACCCTCATCTGGGCTTTTGGGCTACGAGGGGCACACCGCATTTCTCGCAGCACAGCAACGGGTAGACACACCACCGAGATGCATCTACTTACCGCAGTAACAATTGGAAGCATTGCAATCGCAGTAGCAGCGTTACTGATCTCGATTTAACAGATCACATTGACTTCGCAGCAGGCCTTGAATTCATAAGGCCACCAGGGCAGGAATTACTACCTCTCAATATACGGGCAGTGCCTGCAGCCCTTCTCGCAGCAAGAACCTTGAGACCAGAGGTATCCCGCGGTCATCACAAATAAACCTGAGACCGGGTCTATGTAGCCGCTCTGCGCATGCTTGAGTGCTACAGAGTGCGCAGCGCAGATCACCTCATAATCGTAGTTATCAGGGCGCAGTCGCGACGCCGCAGGTGTAGCGAGGTCCGGGGGTAGCGTCGATTGGTCTCTCATGCACTCAACATCATCGCGAGAAGTGCGCTCTCGTAATGCACAACCCCTCTACCCATCAACGCGTAGCTTCGGCAATACCTCTGCTGCAAAGAGTTCAAGGCTCTCCCACGCCAACTTAGGAGGCAACCCGCCTGCAAGTGGGTTGAAGGTCATCGCACCAAATTTTGGAATCGATCGCGCTGCCTCAATTACCTGCTCCGGAGTACCGACAACTATCTGAGCACTCTTCTTTAGGTCTTCGACGTTGCTCGCATCTACCTTGGGCGTAGACCATTGGCCAGGCGTTTGAAAGGATGCGTAGGTCTGAGTCTCGTAGAGCAGATACTCGCCGATCTCTGCCCACGTTTTCTCGGGATCATGTGTGACATGAATAAATGTCGGCCCCTGGGGCACCATCACGAATCCGCCGGTGTAGCCAACCTTCTCGGCTTCGTCGTGGTACCACTCTTGAAGCTTTGGCTCAGTATTCATCGGCATCATGGGGAGGTGAAGCCTCGCCGCACGCCGCGCTGCTACCTCTACCCCTCCCCCGACAAGAACTCGAGGGTGAGGATCGCTAAAGGGTTTCGGTGTAACACGCACGGTCCGGCCCTCATACTCAAAAGGCTCACCGGTCCAGGCTTGAATCATTGTTCGCAGGTGCGACTCCAAGAGAGCACCTCTGCGCTTCATATCAACGCCAGCCATCTCGAACTCGACAGCGCGATATCCCGCACCGGCGACACTCCATACTCTCCCCTCGCTCAAGTGATCAAGCACGCTCAACTGCTCAGCCAATCGAACGGGGTCGTGGAGGGGAACGATTATGGCTGAGAGCATGATCGGGATTCGCTTCGTTGCTCCAGCCACGGCTGCCGCAGCGACAATTGGAGAAGGCATCCAGCCATCCTCCAAACCATGGTGCTCTGAGATCACTGCAAAGTCGAATCCAATCTCATCAGCCCATCGGTACTGAGCCATTGCCTCAGAGTAAATCTCGGCCTGAGACGTAGGTCCAAATGAAGGCGCCCGGAAATCTTGTCGAATCGTAAAGAGCGTCATGTTGTCCTATTTTACCTAGTTAGGTTTGGGCCGACCTCGGCGCCAAACTTCTCCATCTGGTCACAGAGTTCAGCGCAGTCACGCGCCATAAAACGAATCTGCAGGTGAGATACCCCCATCGCTCCGTATTCATTTAGAGACTCGGCTATCGAATCCGCAGAACCCTTTACGACCCAGCGAGGGAGATCCTGATCCGTATCGCCGACGTAGATCGCCTCGGTAATGACGCCGAGTTCGAGAGGCGCTTCAGGGCGCAGACGATCCCGATGCTCAAGTATGTAGGCAATCGACTCCGGCATCTTCTTGCGCGGCGTGCCCTGCGGGATCCAACCATCTCCGCGTTCAGCAACTCGGCGCATAGCCGGAGCACTAGATCCACCTACCCAGATTGGTGGCCGAGGCTGGCGAACTGGGCGCGGAGCCGCTCCTACATCGCCAACAAATTCATTTAGCCAAGCCTCGACGATCGCATCGATTGCGTCATTGGTGGCGGGTCCGCGATTCGAGAAGTCAAGGCCGAGGGCATCGAACTCGCCCTCGACGTGCCCAGCCCCAACCCCAAGGATGACTCGACCGCCGGAGAGCGCATCGAGTGTTGCAAAAGCTTTGGCAGTATCGAGGGGATGCCTATACGCAGGGATATATACGTTGGTGAGGAGATTGACATTCGTTGTCTGCCCTGCGATCCAGGCCAGAGTCGCAACGGGGTGGAACCAAGTAGTCGACATTGTCTCCGCTTTGTCACGGGGAATCACAATGTGGTCGCAGACTGCAACGTAAAAAAAGCCGGACCGGTCTGCAGCCTGTGCAGCGAGGAGCAACTCAGCGGTTCCAGCGTCTTTCTCCCAAGGCGCAGCTACAACATTGCTCAATGCAACAGTAGGCAACTGCATTCCGTATGCAAGTTGACCCGCTGGGATCACGGAGACGGTCTCGTGGCTCATCTAGATCAGCCAGGCCACACAACAGACTGCAGGTCTGTATACGCATGGAGACCAAAGGAACCCCCATCACGCCCAACGCCTGAGTATTTTGTTCCACCGAACGGTGTCTCATGGTTGCGCTGTACGGTATTTATACCGATGTTCCCAGCGCGCATTCGTCGGCTAACGCGCATCGCGCGTGCAGAGTCTTTTGAGAAGACGTAGTCGTAGAGGCCAAACTCAGTGCCATTAGCAATCGCTACGCCTTCGTCCTCGTCGTCGAAGGGAATCACAACAATTACGGGCCCAAAGATCTCTTCTTTGACTACACGCATATCAGGGCGGCAGCCTGCGATCAAGGTTGGCTCCACGTACCAACCCTTCTCCATATGCTCGGGGCGGCCTCCACCAGCGAGGATCTCGCCGCCTTCGTCGCGCCCTATCTTGATGTACGACTCGATTCGAGCCCTGTGAGTCTCAGTGATGACTGGCCCCACAACGGTTGTCTTCTCTAGCGGATCACCAACGGTTAAACGCCCAGCCGCTGCGGTTAGTCCCTCTACAACCTGCTCGTAAATTGAGCGGTGCACAATCGCTCGCGTTGGTGCGGTACATATCTGACCAGAGTGGAAAGCCCAGACCGATGAGATCATTCCGATTGCTGTCTTCGGATCAGCATCATCGAGGACTAGTGCTCCGCCCTTACCGCCGAGCTCGAGGAGTTGACGCTTCATAGTGCGGCCAGCAACCTCCCCGATACGCATCCCAACACCGGTGCTCCCAGTAAACGAGACCATATCTACATCTGGCGATGCGATTAGTGCCTCACCGGTCGCAGGTGTTGAACCCGTCACGACATTTACTACACCGGCAGGGAAACCAACGTCGTTGAGGAGTTTGACGAGCTCAATAACAGCGAGCGGGTCTTGGCCAGCGGGGCGTACGACGACCGTGTTGCCCATAGCAAGCGCCGGTGCGATCTTCCCAACCATATTTACAATCGGAAAGTTGTATGAAGTAATGCACGCAACGACGCCAACCGGAGCGCGTCGTGCCAGTGCTCCAATAACCCCACCAGGCGCAAGCGCAGTGGAGGGCATCTCCTGCGGGGGTAACGGAATCACACTGGGCTCAAGTGCTCCCTGTGCGTAACGCTCAAAACGCGTCGCAGCCTGAGGCACCTGCATTGTGCGCCCCACCGTTGCTGTGCAGCCAGTCTCCGAGATCACTAGCGGAACAAACTCTTTAACGCGACTGCGCAATGCATCAGAAGCCGCCTGTAGAAGCGAAGCGCGCTCCTTGGGGGTTGTCTGAGACCACGAATCAAACGCGGCTCTCGCTGATGAGGCTGCGGCTAGTGCCTGATCCACCGAACCTTCAGGGGCCTCGCCAACAATCTCCTCCGTTGCAGGATTGATGATTGGGTACGTGCCATCCCCACCCAATTGCCATTCGTCACCGATAAGCAATCGATAAGAGTCATCACCTGAGAGCGTCTTAGTCACACGAATTCCCTTCTAAAGGCACCCTGCGAAGGGTACAGACTCCAACCCGCTTGGCTACTACTTCTCTGCCACTTACCTATATAAATTCTGCCGCTATCAGCGGTCGAGCGGTAAGTGGAGCATCTTGATCGCGTTGCCCCGCACGATCTTGTAGACAGTCTCGTCATCAAGATCTTTCATGATGTCCATCGCGATCTTCAACGAGTGTGGCCACGTGGAGTCTGAGTGTGGGTAGTCCGTCTCGAAAGTAACGTTGTCGATACCGATTGCTTCGATGTTCTTCACGCCGTGTGGATCATCGAAGAAGCAACCATAGACATGCTCGTAGTAGTACTCCGACGGCGGGCGCAGAACCTTGTCCTCGACACCACCCCAACCACGGTTGTCCTCCCAGACCTTGTCGGCGCGCTCAAGAATGTAAGGGATCCAACCGATCTGACCCTCCGAGTAGGCGATCTTGAGGCGAGGAAACTTCTCAAAGAGCCCAGACATGAGAAAATCAGTCATAGACATCGCAGCATTCATGTAGGTAAGCGTTGAGCCAACGGCGGCTGGGGCATCAAGGCTCGTAGATGGCATCTTTGAGGAGGATCCAATATGCATGCAGACGACGGTGTCGGTCTCAGCGCAGGCATCAAAGAATGGATCCCAATGGTTACTCGGGTCATGGAGAGATGGAAGACCCAAGAATGCCGGGATCTCACTAAAGGCAACTGCATGTCCCCCGCGAGCAGCATTTCGTCGCACCTCTGCTGCCGCTAATACTGGGTCCCATAGTTGAATTATCGGTAGCGGAATAAGACGGCCGTTCGTTCCTGCACACCACTCCTCAAACATCCAGTCGTTATAGGCCTTTACACATAGGTCTGCGAGAACCTTGTCTTCGCGCTCTTTGAAGGTCTGTCCACAGAAGCGAGGAAAGGTTGGGAAGCAGAGAGAGGCCTCAACGTGGTTTAGGTCCATGTCCTCAAGGCGAGCGGACTGCTCCCAGCAACCAGGGCGCATGTCCTCCATCGTGATCGGACCAATCGTAATTTCATCACGCGGGTAACCAGACGCTGCCATAACTCGTGTGAGTGGATAGCGCAGGTCCTCAACGAGCCACCAGTCGCACCAGTCGCCCTCTTCGTGAGGGGCCACAGCGTTGTAAGAAAATACTCCACCGACAAACTTCATATCGGCGACTTTCTCGCGCACTATGCGCGGACCAATATCTTGATACTTCTCGGGCAGACGGTCGGACCAGACTGTCGCGGGTTCAATAATGTGGTCATCTACCGAGATGATCTTGGGGAAAGTTTTCTCGTCATACATATTGAGCTCCTATCACGCATCGCCAATCGGAGATGCTCTGGCTATCGCCTTACCGGATGTCAAGCATTGTTGATCCTTACCCTACAACTGACACACCGTCAGATTGAGAAAGGCAAGGCGGTAAATCGGGTTTATTGAGGTTCGCCTGACTCAGGCCCATGCCTCAATCAATGCATCTGTGGTGGTCAGGGTCGCTACGAAGGCGAGCGAGTTCTCGATCACTGACTCCCCGTACTCTCTCGGTACCCCTGCTACTGCATCTCTCGGCATCACGAACTGGTAGCCACGATTTACAGCGGAGAAGGCAAAATCAGTCATTCCAATATTGAGGCTCACCCCAACCCCAACAATGGTTGTGACTCCAAGATTACGCAGGATGCTGTCGAGTTGTGTGCCGGTCATCGGCCCCAGCCCGTGATAGCGCGGAAGCACGATGTCGCTCGGATCAACCCCAATTTCGTCTGGCACCTCTACCGCAGAGGACCCGGGGAGTAAACGCACCGGCGCTTTTAATACCCCCATGAAGAGTCGTGCATTGCGGTTTGCGCCTCGCAGATCCTCGCGAGTCTCAGCGGTGCAGTGGATGACTGGAATACCCGAGAGCCGAGCCTGCTTAGCGAGTAGCGCGCAGTTTGGGACAAGGCCTACAGAGCGACACGAGTCCGCAAGTGCGGGGAGCGCAGATGGGGTTCCTACTACACCGTTCTGCACCTCCTGCAGAACGAGTGCAGTATGCGCTGCTGCTACGAGACTCGCTAGATCAAGAGCCACTTGTACTCCTTTAGGATTTTTAGTCTTCTTCTATGAAGTGCAGATCGGCCTGTTGTGTAAGGACTGCCTTTACAACTTTGCCGGTTGCATTGCGCGGGAGAGGCTCTCGCCCAATATCCCATAGCGCTGGAACCTTAAAGTATGCGAGCGCCTCAGAGCACCACGATGTGAGCTCTGCTGCATCAACGTTGGCTTCATCTCTGAGGACGCATACAGCTTTAACTATCTGACCGAGTTCATTATCGGCGACCCCCACCACGCAGACCTCCAGAATCGCTGGATGCGCCTCAATTCTCTGCTCAATCTCCGCCGGGTAAATATTCTCACCACCGCGCAGAATTAGGTCATGCCTGCGCGAAGCCAAGTAGAGGCGGCCTCCTTCAAATCTGCCTACGTCTCCAGTTCGCAACCAGCGCCCCTCAAGGATCGCCGCAGCAGTCGCTTCAGGTTTGTTCCAGTAACCAAGCATGATGTTTGGGCCGCGTAGGTGGATATCCCCCTCTACCCCGTCGGCTACTGCGAGACCACTCTCATTGCGAATCTCGATCTCCACCGTCGGGAGCGGTCGCCCTACTGCAGTTGGGAAGAGGTCGAGCTCTACGCCGCTGTTTAGAGTCGCTAGCGCAGTGCACTCCGTGAGGCCATAACCAACTCCAAACGTTGTACGCAGTTGTGGAAGAGATTCTTTAGCGCTGCTAATAAGTGCAGGCGAGAATGTTGATCCGCCACCCCCACCGCTGCGCAGAGACGAGAGATTGTAGGAACCAAACTCGGGGTGCAGTAGAAGTCTGTGGAGCATTGTAGGAGTAAACGACCAGTGAGTGACTTGCTCCTTCTCGATGAGGCGCATAACTACTGCTGGGTTAAAGCGCCCAACAGTCCAGACACTCTTAACACCACCTACTAAATAAGCAATCGCTCCGGTGTGTAGCCCTGATACGTGGAACAACGGACTCGATACCAGCTGACATGTTGGCGGAAGCCCCGCTTCGGGTGGATCGTTGAGAATATTGCGAAGACCATGGAAAAAGGTAAGCCCGATGAGCGCCCCGACATTGCGGTGCGAATGTACTGCACCCTTCGGGCGCCCTGTTGTGCCACTCGTGTAGAGGATGATCGCCGGATCGTCCTCGGCTATCGGAGGATCAGGCAACTCCGCATCAGGGGCGTACGCCTCAAGCCTTGGAAAATCATCCTCCATCACTATGACAGGAACGCCTGGGTCTTGGCCCTCCAAGCGATCAAGTCGCTTGCGGTCAACAATGAGAACTCTGGGCGAGCAGTCCTCAATCCCATAGAGAATCTCAGGCGCAACCCACCAACCGTTTAGGCCTACCGCTACCGCCCCAAGACTCACCGTTGCCCAGAATGCAATGATCCACTCGGGAGAGTTTGCACCAAGAATCGCTACACGATCACCTGGCTTTACTCCATACTGATCACGCAATGCAGAGGCGACTGAGGCAACCAAACGCTCGTGCTCTCGGAATGTAATTCTTCGCTCTGTAACACCGTCGCTGAATACCAGATACTCGCCATCGCCATGCCCAACGGAGTTCGCAACTACATCGCGAAGCGAGGTGAGGCGATTAGCCATTGCAGACATTGATTCCCCGAGAACCTCAACACTCTCGAGTGCAAAAATCCCGCCCGGTTTAAGCAAGTCCGCCTCAATCGCTGCGAGACTCTCAGGTACTCCTACTTCGGTCACTCAGCTTTCCCTTCGGATGATCGAGATGGACTTCGGCAACCCACGAACTCAAAGACAATCCTCGTGAGGGCCAAACTAGAGCCAAACTAATTAGTGAGTTTGTCAGCGCGTACTCACTGTCTCGGTATCACGACCAGAGCGAAGAATTGCACCTGGGATTGCGCCAGTCGCTGTGTTATCGCGCACAGTCTCTACGCCGTTTACATAGACACGAACCATTCCCTCGGCATCCGCTGTGAGGCGAGCGGCGTCTCCGGGCAAGTCCTTAACTAGCGTCGCCGCCGCTGAGCCAATGCGCTCTGGGTCGAATACCACAACATCAGCGACCCATCCGAGGGCAATCTGCCCACGCCCTTTGAGCCCCATCAGACGAGCTGGCTCATCGGTGAGCATCTGAACGGCGCGCTCAAGCCCAACGAGCTTCCGACCGCGCAGCATGTCGCCAATAAAGCGTGTCGTATAAGGAGCGCCACACATGCGGTCTAAGTGCGCACCGGCATCAGAGCCACCAATCATTGCCCGAGGGTCTTCCCACACCTCATGACGGAGCGCCCAGGAAGCCGCATCGTTATCAGTTGCACTTGGCCAGAGCACTGTCTGTAGATCGTCTGCGATCACAATCTCTACTAACGCATCGAAGTTCGAGATACCGCGCTGCTCTGCAACCTCAGAGACGCGCTTACCTTTTAGTCCATCGTTTGCGGTGGAGAACGTATCGCCGATTACATACCCGCCCCAGCCGGTAAGGCGTCGGAATACCCCGGCCTCCTCACTAACTGCGCGTTCGTGCATCCATTTGCGCGTCTCTGGGTCTGCGAGCTTTGCCATGCTCTCTGCAAGCGGCAGACCAAGAACATCTTTCCATCCTGGCATCAAGAAGAGTGCGCAGTGATTAGCGAATGACATGTTCATGGGAACCAGCACAGGCATTGTGAGCGCAACGATTCGCGCACCGTTGGCTTCAGCGCGCGTCGAGGCCTCAAGTTGACGCGGCACGCGATCGACTACAGAGGCATCTACCGTTAGAACATTCCAGTTCAAAGGGCGCCCAGCAGCCGCGCTCATCGCGATCAAAAGATCTATTTCTTCATCAGCAAAACGATCGAGGCATCCATCAACAATCGCCTCTAGTTGCGTGCCCTCGTGCTCGCCAGTCGCTGCGCACAGCGCTAGCAGTTCCTCATTGTTTGCCCACCGAGATGCAACCGGCTGCTTGTCGCCATCAGTATGAGTTCTTGAGAGCGTTGTAGAGAAACCAAATCCCCCTGCTTCAAGGGATCGATGCAACTCTGCGACCATCGCCGCAATCTCTTCAGGTGTTGCAGCTCGACCGATCGCCTCCTCGCCCATCACATAGCGTCGAAGCGCACAGTGCCCAACCATGAAGGCGGCATTCACTGCAACTCCTCCATCTAGGCGATCCAGATACTCCCCGAAGGACTCCCAGTTCCAGGGCACGCCGGACTCAAGGGCAGCGAGCGGCATCCCCTCAACCTGAGCCATCATTCGACGTGTGTAATCACCATCAACAGCACGAATAGGTGCAAGCGTAAACCCGCAATTACCACCGATAATTGTCGTCACACCATGCACATTGGAGGGCGTCGCCATCGGGTCCCAGAAGAGTTGGGCATCGTAGTGAGTATGCATGTCTACAAAGCCCGGGCAGAGCACAAGCCCGGTGGCGTCGAGACTCTCGCGTGCATCCTCATCGACTGCGCCTATTGCGACAATCACTCCGTCTCTAATCCCAACATCGAGCACTCGCCCCGGAGCACCGGTGCCATCCACTACCAAACCACCACGAATTACGATGTCGAGCATTGGGCCCCCTATAGACATTCTCCGCCACATTGGCGAGGCATTATTCTCTAACGCTCGTAGCAGGCTAGACAATGTGGGCGCATAACTGTTTATGATGCGCCCCGTTAGAAGAGTACTTGAGCAAAATTTTCGCTACAGAGAGACAGATTCATGACTTACGCGGCTGATTTTCGACCCGAGATTGAGTGGGGCACCACCGGCGGCCTTATCCGCTATGCGGCAGCAAAATTCGCCGACACCGAGGCCATCAGCGATGGCCCAAGGTCGCTCTCCTACTCAGACATTCTTGCCTCAACTCAAGCTGTCTCAGCCTCCTTGATAAGCCTAGGGATTAACCCCGGGGACAGAGTTGCAGTCTGGGCACCCAATCTCTGGGAGTGGATTCCTGTAGCTCTTGGGCTTCAATCTGTTGGCGCAGTGCTCGTACCGCTGAATACTCGCTACAAGGGCAGGGAGGCCTCGTACATTCTTCGCCGAAGTGGGGCGCGCGCTCTCGTCACCATGGCTGGCTTCCTAGGCAATGACTACGTCTCGCTGCTCAGAGATGCCCTCGATGACGAGAACACTCTCCCCTTGCTTGAGACCACTGTCGTTCTTAGAGATGAGAATCCACCAGAAGGAACACTCGGGTGGAGCCAATTCCTAGCCATCGGAGAGAACGTAGGAATAGATCAAGTCGAGGAGCGAGCCGCAGCTGTGCGACCCGACGATCTATCTGACCTCCTCTTCACCTCTGGCACAACCGGCAACCCAAAAGGCGTTATGCAGACACACTCTGCGACGCTGCGCGCGTTCTACGCGTGGAGCAGCGTGGTGGGCTTGAGAGCGGGCGACCGTTATCTAATAGTCAATCCGTTCTTCCATGCCTTTGGTTACAAAGCCGGGTGGCTTTCTTCCCTAATGGTAGGCGCGACGATTCTTCCGCAGGCCGTCTTTGACTCAGATGAAGTAATGGCGCGTATTGGTCGCGACCAGGTAACGGTTCTCCCTGGGCCGCCGACTCTTCTGCAAGGAATACTCAACCATCCCGAGCGCAACTCCTACGACCTCTCATCTCTGCGTCTAACGGTTACAGGAGCCGCGGCGATTCCAGTTGAGCTAATTACCCGGCTTCGTGACGAACTTACTTTTGAGACTGTCATCACGGGTTATGGGCTCACGGAGACGTGTGGAATAGCGACCATGTGCCGCTTCGATGATGACCCTGAAACAATCGCCACTACATCTGGGCGCGCTATTCCTGATGTAGAAGTGCTGGTCTTTGACGAAGCCGGTAGAGAGGTACCTCGCGGCGAACCTGGCGAGATAGTCGTGCGCGGCTACAACTTGATGGTCGGTTACTTCGACGACCCCGAGGAGACCGCAGCCACCATCGATGGAGATGGCTGGCTCCACACAGGCGATATCGGGATCATGGATGAGCGCGGGTACCTTCGAATCACCGATCGGACAAAGGACATGTTCATTGTCGGTGGATTCAATGCTTACCCCGCTGAGATTGAGAATCTCATGCTGCGAAATGATCAAATTGCTCAGGTCGCAGTAGTTGGGGTGCCGGACGGACGCCTCGGCGAAGTCGGGATGGCATTTGTGGTTAGCCGACCAAACGCGAGCCCTGACCCGGACGAGTTGCTGTCATGGTGCAGAGCGGAGATGGCGAACTTTAAAGCACCGCGTTATGTGGTGTTATTGGACGAGTTGCCGCTCAATGCAACAGGCAAGGTGCTTAAGTTTGAGTTGCGAGAACGCGGTCGCGAGATAGTTGCTAGCGGATTGCAGCCCTAACGATTTATCTTCGATTAAGCCCGTTACGTGCCTATTTGGTCTGAGGCAAAGCCTGCGCCCATCTCTTGCGCTACCAACGCACTAGCTCGCCTTGCCTCGGCGCCTCTGAGTAGGTCCTTGTTGCCGGCATACGCACCAGTTGGGATCTGAGCAAGCTCGGCAGAGAGCGCACTTACAGTCCTAGCGTGATCCTCAATCTCAACTGCTTCGTCGAGGATTCCAAATCTCACAGCATCCTCGGGGCTGTAAAGGTTGCCCTCGAGAATCACTTGGTTCCATGCCGATGGACGGAGCCCTGCCTTGGCGATCACTATTGCCCAAGTTGGGAAGACCATCTTGAGCCGTGTCTCGTTGATGCCGAGTTTAAATTCTCCCTTTACTCCGATTCGCCGGTCACAGGCCATCGCCAGAATTGCACCACCCGCTATTGCGTGCCCTGTTACCGCTGCAATGGTCGGGATGGGTGCAGTCCAGACCGCGAGCATTGTGTGTGCGACATTCGAGAGTGTGGCAGCGCGCTTGACGGGGTCTGGTTCTCGCACCATGGTCAGGTCGATCCCGGCCGAGAAGGTCTTGGCCTTGCCATGGATTACAAGAGCTCGCGCTGAGGCCTCGCCGGCTGCGTCAATACCGTCACGCAGAGCGGCACAGGATGCATCGTTCAAGACATTGGCCTTGCCGTCGTCTAAGTAGATGTGGGCAATGGCGTCGTCATCAATTCGAAACTCGTGCATACGATTCTCTTCTCTCACTCAGTGATGGATATTTCGAGCAAACGCGCGCGTGGCTGGTGCAAGTTTGAGGCGAGCCTCACCCATGACCTAAACGCTGACCTAAACGCTGACCTAAACGCTGTGGTTGATCTACCCACAATAGGGGGCGAGGGCTTTAGCGCGCCCTACCCAGATGCGCCTAGTCTGCACCGGAGCGTTACTCGGTGCTGGAGAGGGGGGTCATCGAGATGAGCACAGCCAATCGGCGCGAATGGTTTGAGAAGGCCCTATCCGAACGCGCCCTAGGGTTAATTGCTCTAGTAGTTGTTTTCTTCGCGGTAATCGTCTGGCCATTCCCAGCGCCTCTTGGGGTAGTGCTTGGCGGGATGCTCGTCGGTGGCCGCATCGCTCTGATTGCCCTCGGATTTGCGCTTGTCTATAGAGCAAGTCGCGTCGTCAACTTCGCGCAGGGAGATCTCGGCCAGGTTCCCGCAACTCTCGTAGTTCTTTTAGTCATCTCCGCAGGCTGGTCGTATTGGCTCGCTCTTGTTATTGGCATTGCTGCCTCCCTAACTCTGGGCGGGCTAGTGGAGGTCTTGATTATTCGGAGATTCTTCCGAGCACCGCGCCTCATTCTTACTGTTGCCACAATCGGGCTGGCACAGATACTTACAGGCCTCGCGCTCTTCATCCCGGGCTTGTTCAACACGAGCGCATTGGCATCAAGAATTGAACCTCCATTTAAAGTCCATATCGATTTCGGCGGCGTGATATTCAACGCGAATGATCTTCTGACAATGATCATCGTTCCGGTCGCATTTATATCCCTTGCATTATTTCTCCAGAAATCAAGCGCTGGGATAGCTATTCGTGGTGCAGCAGAGCGCGCTGATCGGGCTTCAATGCTCGGCATTCCAGTCAAGCGCCTCAGCACAATTGTCTGGGCACTCGCATCGCTCCTTGCCTTTCTAGCGATGTTCCTGCGGGCCGGAGCGGTTGGACTACCGATCGGCTCAGTACTAGGACCTACCTTCTTTCTGCAAGCACTCGCCGCAGCAGTAATAGGGCGCTTTGAACGCTTTCCAACTATTGCTCTGGCAGCGATTGCACTCGGTGTTGTTGATCAGGCAATGACATTTCAAGCCGGAAACCGCCCGGCCTATAACGACTTGATGCTCTTCGGAGTCGTCCTACTTGGTCTACTGCTTACCGGACGCGCTTCTAAAGGGCGCTCAGGATCAGAGGCCTCTACTTGGCAAGCGGCGCGCGAGGTGCGCCCGATTCCGCGCGAACTCCTAAACCTTCCTGAGATTCGTATCGGAAGATGGGTCCTTGGCCTCGGCCTAATTGCCTTCGTGCTGAGCCTCCCTGCTTGGCTGAGTGTGAGTCGCCTAGATATCTCGACGGTGATCGTGATCTGGTCCATTGTTGCGCTCTCACTTGTTGTGCTTACTGGCTGGGCAGGCCAAGTGAGTCTTGGGCAGATGGCTCTTGCAGGTATCGGTGCAGCAGTCGGCGGGGCACTCACCGCTGTACACGGACTCGACCTATTTCTGGCGCTACTTGGAGGAGGAGTCGCTGGCGCAATTATCGCTGTGATCATCGGCTATCCGGCCATTCGCCGAGGTGGACTCACACTTGCAGTGAGCACGCTTGCGTTTGCATTAGTTACCTGGTCCTTCGTGCTGAATCAAGAGTTTCTTGGAGACTGGCTGCCCTCAGGGCGCATTGAGACGCCTCAATTCCTCTGGGGAGCGATCGACATCTCAAGCGATACTCGATTGTTTTACCTATGCGTTGGGGTCCTAGCGCTAGCCCTTATCGCAGTGCGAGGATTGCGCGCGAGTAGAACCGGTCGAGTACTGATAGCAATTCGGGAGAACGATCGCGCTGTTCGCTCGTACGGCGTCTCAGCGATGCGCACAACCCTCTCTGGATTTGCAGTCTCCGGTTTTCTCGCCGCAGTCGCTGGTGTGCTGCTAGTTCATCAGCAGCACGGTCTTGACGTGACCAACTTTGCCCCCTCTGAGAGTATTCAGGCGTTCTCAATGGTTGTGATAGGTGGGCTTGGTTCGATATCTGGCGCGGTTCTTGGAGCGATATACGTTCGCGGTGCGGCCTGGCTTCTGCCAGCCGAGTGGCAGTTCTTGGCAACGGGAGCCGGGCTACTTCTCGTTCTCTTACTTCTACCCGGAGGGTTAGGCGCAGCGCTAGCAGACATGCGTGATGGAATTCTGCGCTCCATTGCTCGCCGTCGCAACATCATTGTCCCTAGCCTCCTCGCAGACCGGCGCGTTGAAGAGTTAGCCCCAATCAAGATTGATGCGAGCGCGCTGGAAGGCATTGGGGATTCGGCATGACAGCAGCACCCATCACATCCGAGACAACCACGCCACGCAACAAGGTACATGGCTTCCTCCTCAGCCTCACCGGCGGAGCACCGGTCTACCCGCTAGTCATCCTTACTGGATTGTTGGCTGTTGATGAACTTGATCGTGTCGCGTTCGGAATTCTATTGCCCGAGATTCGTGCTGAGTTCGGTCTTAACCTGCAAGCAGTTCTCTCCGTAGTTGCCCTTGCTTCACTTGTTGCATTGTTAATTCAGGTACCGATTGCCTTCTATGCTGATCGGCTGCCTCGCTCGAAAATCGCAGTTGCAGGTGCAGTTGTATGGATGTTCTTTACGGGGATGACGGGCCTCGCATTTGGAGTCATCATGCTCTCGATTGCGCGAGCCGGCTCTGGGCTAGGCAAGGCGGTTGTAGACCCCACTCACAACTCCCTTCTCTCTGATTACTACGACATTCCCGTTAGGCCTCGTGTCTTCTCCTTTCACCGTGCCGGAAGCGTGGTTGGCCTAACTGTTGGGCCTCTAGCTGCGGGGCTTCTCGCATATTGGCTTGGTTGGAGAGCACCATTCATTATCTTCATGTTCCCCACGCTTGTTTTTGTTCTGCTTGGGCGGCGACTAGTCGAGCCACTACGCGGAACTTGGGAGCGTCGCGCAGCTGGCGCAGCGGAGGAAGCAATAGATACGGAGGACATTCCTCCTTCTTTTGCAGAGTCGTGGCGCATTGTTTGGCAGGTCGGGACCCTGCGACGAATCTTCTACTCGCTCCCCTTCTTAGCAGTTGCAATTATTGGGCTAGCGACACTCTCATCGCTCCAGTACGCGCAGACATTTGGCCTAGACGAGCGGGCACGCGGGTTTGTCGCATCCATTGTTGAGCCAGTGCAACTAATAGGGCTCTTTGCAGGCATCCCAATCGCAACTCGATTAATGAAGCGTGACCCTGGATTGATTCTTAAATTCATAGGGCTCGTCAACGCTGGGCTCGCTCTGTGCTGGGTCGGTTTTGCATTGGCGCCCAATGTTTATGTAGCAGTGGGTATCAGCATGCTTACCGCAGCGCTTGTTTCATTGATTGGTCCTGGTTTGGCTGCAGCGCTCTCAATTGCGACTCCTCCAAAAGTGCGCTCTTTTGGTTACGCAGTAGCTGCTCTCTGGATTCTTCCAGGATTAATCGTGCTACCAATCATTGGTGGCGTTGCCGACACTTACGGAATCCGCACAGGACTACTTTTACTCGTGCCAGTCTTCTTAATTGGATCAGTGCTTATCGCATCAGCGAGCACTCAGGTGGCGGCAGATGTAACACAGGTATGGACCTCTGCCGCGGCGCAGTCAGAGGTGCTCTACCAACGCCGTCAAGGACTTGTAAAGATGCTCCTAGTGCGTGGCCTCGATGTTGGATACGACGGCGTGCAGGTTCTCTTCAAAGTCGATTTTGAGGTCGACGAAGGAGAGATCGTTGCGCTCCTAGGTACCAACGGATCCGGAAAATCAACACTCCTAAAAGCCATCTCTGGACTCGTTGAGGCGAGCGCTGGGGCAGTCATCTTCGATGGCCGTGACATGACCTACGCGCCGCCACATGAGGTGGCCGGGCTCGGAATCACACAGGTTCCTGGGGGCCAAGGCGTATTCCCCACACTCACTGTTAAGGAGAACCTCCACCTCGCAGGCTGGCTCCACCGCAAGGATAAAAATCGCGTAAAGGTGGCGACCGAAGAGGTCCTCGAGCTCTTTCCCATATTAAGAGAGCGCCTCGAGGAACCGGCAGGAAACCTCTCCGGAGGACAACAGCAGATGCTTACCCTCGGGATGGCGTTCATCGAGCGACCGCGCCTCCTGATGATTGATGAGCTATCGCTTGGATTAGCGCCGGTTGTCGTCGGGCAACTGCTACAGATCGTTGAACGAATTCGAGAGGCAGGTACGACAATCATCGTCGTGGAGCAATCGGTAAACGTTGCTCTGACGATTGCCGAGCGCGCGTATTTTATGGAGAAGGGCGAGATCCGTTTCGAGGGCCCAACCGCTGAGTTACTTGAGCGACCTGACATTCTTCGCTCGGTCTATCTTGAGGGTGCTGCAAGCCGTGGAGCGGAACTTGCTGCGTCACGAACTCACGATTCGGAGACGGCTGCTTTGGTTGAGAGACCGACGCGCATCGAGGTGCAGAGCATCTCTAAACGCTTTGGAGGCATTCACGCTCTACGCGACGTCAGCTTCACTGCCGGCGCAGGGGAGATTCTCGGCTTCATCGGCCCGAACGGCGCAGGTAAGACGACGCTCTTTGACGCGATCTCGGGATTCATTCGGGTTGAGGGTGGACGCGTAATCCTCACCGGAGAGAATGGCCCTATCGAACTAACGAATGAGAAGGCCGAGCAAAGAGCGCAGCGAGGTATCGGGAGATCTTTCCAAGACGGTCGACTATTCCCTGGCCTCACTGTCAGCGAGACAATCGCCGTAGCGCTTGAACGCCATGTAGCAGTGCGTGATCCGATTGCAGCCGCGCTGCATCTACCGGCAGTCTCAGACTCAGAGTCTCAGGTGCGCTTGAGGGTTGACGAATTAATTGAGCTCATGGGGCTAGGGGCATTCAGGGACAAGTTCTGCAGAGAACTCTCTACTGGAAGCCGCCGAATTGTCGACATGGCTTGCCTGCTCGCGCACCACCCCACAGCGCTGCTCCTAGATGAGCCGTCGAGTGGCATTGCGCAGCGAGAGGCTGAGGCTCTAGGTCCCCTGTTATTGAAAATCAGGGACACTCTTGGGGCCACGATCCTACTGATTGAGCATGACCTACCTCTTTTAACCTCGGTTGCTGACCGGCTCGTAGCGATGCACCTAGGGGAGATTGTCACCGTGGGGCTACCGGCCGAGGTAGTTAGCCATCCTGTGGTCGTTGAGAGTTATCTCGGGACCTCTGAGGCAGCGATCGCTAGATCTGGGTCGGGGAATACACCAACTTCATAGTTTGGGAGAGTAAACCTCTGAGTATTCTCGCCCTCAAATTAAGACTCTGATACACCGAAGGCGAGAATTAGATACGCTCCAAATTGCTCCAACGAATACTCATTTGAGAATTGAAATGTTTGCTAACCAATCCGGGGGGAACCATGGAAGCAACTCCAAGCCAGCCTAAGAAGAGCGGTCTTCGTCGCTATGCACCTTTTATTGCTGCTGTCGTAGTAATCGCACTCGCTGTATTTGTGGTCGGGAATAATAATTCAAGTGACTCAACCTCGAAGACGCCAGCCGATCAGGGCGCAGCTTCTAACGAAGACTTGATAAAAGCAGGGCCCATGACCCCCGATAAGGCCGAACTGCTCGGCAAGACAGTCGACTTCGGAGCGAAGTGTGATACCTCAACGGGCAACGTCAAGATGCCCACAGAGTACGCGCCTATGTGCGTTGAGGCATTTACCGGCGACAATGGCGGGGCCACGTCACCTGGTGTTACAGGCGAGACAATCAAGGTAGTCGCCTACATCGGCGACCCGGCCAAAGACGCTCTGCAGGCAGCACTAGTAAAGGGTGCAGGATCCGACGTTGATATCAGTTTGACGAAGCAGACATATAACGGCTGGGTAGAGATGTTCGAGCAGTATGCAGAGATGAGCGGCCGCAAGGTGGCGCTCGACTTCTACATTGGAACTGGCGCTCCAAGTGATCCAGTAGCTGCTAAAGCAGATGCAAAAGCCATCATCGATAAGAAGCCATTTGCTGTATTCGGTGGACCAAACCAGACCGATGCATTTGCAGATGAGTTAACCGCAGCAAAGATTGTCTGCCTCGGTTGCGCGACTGCAGCCGGCATCAAGTTCACCTCAGAGCGCTCTCCATACCTCTGGACTACAGGGCCAATGCCCGAGCAAGCGAGCCTCCTGACTGCACAGATGGTCGGAAGTCTCCTCAACGGGAAGAAGGCGGAGTGGGCTGGCGATGCTGCGACACGCTCAAAAACACGCGTATTCGGCGCTGTGCACTACGACACTCCAGCAGGGCAGCAACGCTCAGCATGGGCAACGTTTAGATCTGAGATGAAGAAGAACGACGTGAAGATCGCCTCAGACATTCAGTACTACTTAGACCTTCCGCGTGCGCAAGAGAATGCACGCACAACGATTGCAAAGCTCAAAGCAGCCAAGGTCACATCCGTAATTTTCTATGGCGACCCGCTCACTCCTCTGTATTTAACTAAGGAAGCAACCGCTCAGGACTACCACCCAGAGTGGATTCTTGGCCCGACTGTCTATGCGGATACTGCTGTATTTGGTCGTATCTACGACCAAGAGCAGTGGAAGCACGCGTTTGGTATCTCACTTATTCCAGCGCGCACCACGAAAGAGATTGCCGGTTGGTATTCCCTCTGGGTTTGGCAGTTCGGAACCCCCCCACCTAGCAACAATGTTGCTGTGATCTCTGGGCCTCCAGGAATGTTCTTCGCAGGTGTAAACCTTGCAGGGCCAAATCTCACACCATCAACATTTAGAGATGGATTGTTTAGGGCCGGGATTCAAGGTGGAAACTCGCTCGCTCCGACCAACTCTCGAGGACGCCATGGTATTTGGAGTGGCACTGGTGAGGATCTTGGAGGGTCCGACGACGTAACCCTCGTATGGTGGAACTCAACCGCCAAGGGCGAGGACGAGATTGGAAACGCTGGGACTGGACTCTACGAATACGTTGCAGGTGGAAAGCGTTACCTTCCAGGAACATGGCCAACGACTGACCCGGGACTCTTTGACCCAAGCAAGTCAGTAACTATTTACAAAACGATCCCCGCAGATATGACGCCGCCGTCTTACCCCTCTCCAGCACCTAAGAAGTAGTGCTGGAGAATTTCATCGCATAAAAACAGTAGTAGCGCTTTAGGAGTCCGGGCTCACGGCAACCCAGCCTGAGTCCGGCTCCCATTGCCTAATTACTCGAGCAGGGTTTCCTACGGCAACGCACCTATCTGGAATTACACCGGTAACGACAGACCCGGCACCGATAACAACGTGCTCTCCAATGTGCGCACCTGGAAGAACAATTGTCCCGTGGCCGAGCCATGAGCCTGCTCCGATAGATACCGGGCGCGGTGCGGCAAATTGATGCCCAATAGCAGCATCGAGACTCTCATAGCCATGATTCGCATCAGTGATGTAGACGTTGTGTCCTGTGAAAACATTCTCACCAATCGTGATTGATTCATGCGCCACGATCCCACTTCCGCGCCCAATCAAGACCCCATCTTCGATGCGCAGAATCACATCATGGGCAAGCACTTGATCTGGCGCCACGCCACATGAGATCGAGCAATGCGGCCCAATGATGACACGATTACCGAGATGCATATATTTCTCGCCGTAGAGGGCAATGAGTGGAAAGAGGATCGCACTAGCTTCGCCGAAATGACCAAAGCGTGCCGCTCGTCGACTTGCCGTACCGATGGTTCCGAGGCGGCAGATGCGTTCCCAGAGGGAGCCAATTACATCGCTGGCACGTCTTGAGGGCTTGTGTGGGTATCTCGCATCGGGCATGGCGAAGCATCGTAGTGGGGGGTCCTTGCAGTTCGCCTCTGCAGCGGCCACGATGCACCCTGTGACTCTCCCCAAAGCCCCATATCTGAGACCCCTAACCTCGCTAGCAATCTTGGCCGTGAGTCTTGGGGTCGCCCTAAGCGCCTGCAGTAGCGGCGGAGGCGAGACTCCCTCTGCAAGTGGCTCTGTCCTATACGCAGCTAACTGTGCACGCTGCCACGGGTCCCAGGGTGAGGGCATTATTGGCCCATCACTCGCAGGTGTTGCCCAGACTTTCCCTGAAGAAGATGGACAGATCGCATTTGTCTCGAACGGCGGAGGAGGAATGCCAAGATTCTCCGACCTTCTCTCTGAGGCTGACATTAAGGCCATTGTTGAGTACACGCGCTCAACCTTTAAATAGCTATCTAAATAGATTCGGGAAGAACAGGAGCTTTGATGACCGAGAAAGACAGTCACCAATCTGCAGACCTCAAAGCCAGTAGCGAAGAACCGCCGCGCGGTCTAGCAGCGCTTCGCGCTTGGCGGTTAGGGAAGCCCCGCTTAGGCCTTCTTGACCCGAATGCCGAGCCCTCCCCGCGCACCGATATTGGGGTTGTCTCCCCCAGATCACAGCCCCCCGCCAAACCTCAGCCGCGAGACTCTCAACGCGTACGCGTCTACCGCGCTGAGACGCCCCTGAAGGGCCGAGAGCTCCGGACAATCGAGCAGTGCGAGGATTTCTGCGAAAGCGTCGTAGGGACGCTCTGGTGGCTAAACAGGTTCCCCAAACTCGGCCTTGAGAGGATCCCGCACCTCCGAGATGGGCGCGGGGCACGTCAGGCCTTTTACCGCGAAGATCCAGGGCACCCGACGATCACTCTCCCCCGCCGGTATCGGACAGTAAACGTCATCCTCCATGAGCTCGCTCACTGGACAATGCATGCGGATCACGACCTCCCAAACCATGGATATACCTTCACACGGGTATTCATGGATCTCACTGCCGAGTTCTGCGGCCCGGCGGCGCGCGAATTACTTGCAGTCGCGTACTCTGAGCACAAGGTGCACATCGGGGCCGAGGCGGTATTAGGGCCGGACGGAATTTACCGTTATGGAAACGATGAACGCATACGCCTCGGGCGCGACACGCTCATGACTGTTGACCATCTTGGTTCAGAGGAAGCGTCGAGTGGAGTTCTAATCCGATCGACAAAGAAACACGTCGCATTGTTACTAGAGAACGCAACCGAGATAGTGATTCCACTCCCTTCGATATGGAGAGTTAGAGGCGCTCAATAATCATCGCCATACCCTGGCCGCCGCCGACACACATCGTCTCGAGGCCGATTGTCTTGTCGGAGTCCTCGAGGCCGTTGATGAGAGTGCCCATGATGCGAGCCCCGGTCATACCAAATGGGTGACCGAGTGCAATTGCACCACCATTTACGTTTAGACGGTTCTCGTCGATCCCAAGGCCACGAGCAGAGGCGATTACCTGTGCTGCGAATGCCTCGTTGATCTCGACAAGGTCGATGTCATTAATAGTCATTCCTGCTCTAGCGAGGGCCTGCTGACTAGCAGCGATCGGGCCGAGCCCCATGATCTCAGGGTCAAGACCACTAACACCAGATGAAACGATGCGCGCAAGCGGCTTGATACCAAGGGCCTTAGCCTTCGTGTCGCTCATAACAATTACTGCAGCAGCCCCGTCATTCAGTGGGCATGCGTTACCGGCGGTGACCCGGCCGGTTGGTCGGAATACAGGCGAGAGGGAACCTAACTTCTCTCGCTCTGTTGATGGCCGGGGGCAGTCGTCTGTAGAGACAACCGTTCCATCGGCGAGGGTGTAGGGAGTAATTTCGCGCTCGTAGAACCCTCGATCAATCGCTGCTCCGGTGCGCTGTTGTGAGCGGAACGCATAGTCATCCATCTCGTCGCGAGTGACGTTCTCAATCTCGGCGACGTTCTCAGCGGTCTCACCCATTGCAATGTAGACATCTGCAAGGCCCTGCGGTGGGGTCCATGTTCCTTGATCGCCGTTCATACGAGCAAGAGTGCGGAGTGCTGAGTCTTGGAAAATCGGGTTCTGAGTTCCAGGAGTGTGATCCGAAGATCCACCTACTGCAAAACGACTAACACCCTCAACGCCAGCAGCGATAAAGGCATCTCCCTCTCCTGCGCGTACTGCGTGGGCTGCCATGCGGATGCTCTGAAGTGAGGATGAGCAGTAACGAGTAATGGTGCACCCAGGAACGGCTGGCATTCCGGCGAGGATCGCTACAACGCGCCCCATGTTGAAGCCCTGCTCTCCACCGGGGAGCCCACAGCCAAGAATGAGATCGTCGATGGACTGACGGTCGAGCTGAGGCACCTTGTTTAGAACAGTGTCGACAATAAACGCCGCCATGTTGTCGGCACGCTCGTCTTTGAACGAACCCTTAAAAGCACGCCCGATCGGGGTACGTGCGGTGGCGACAATTACTGCTTCTGGCATATCGGCTCCTAGATCAACGGTTTTTAGATATTGATGGTTTTGAAGCCGTGACAATAGGCGCTTGCCTCCCCCTTAGGGCGAGTCGTCGCCTCCGGGGCAGAAGAACCCCGTCAGTGGGGTCAGTCGATACGCCTCAACTCGCTGGCGTGGTACTTGGCGTTGGCGACGTAGGAGGCAGCGTTGAGCGAGATCATCTCGGGCCTTACCGCATTATGCCTAAGGGTCGCTGGCACCCCAAGAGCCATCGCACCCGAAGGTACCTCCATGCCATTTGGAACGAGCGCTGCAGCGGCTACAAGTGCTCCGCTTCTGATTAGAGCCCGATGAAGAACGATTGATCCAGAGCCAATTAGGGATCCGCTCTCAACGGTGCAGCACTCCATGTGGACGAGGTGCCCAATCACGCAGTCGTCACCGATGACAGTCGGCATCTCATGTGTTGCATGTATAACCGACCCGTCTTGGATATTGGTTCGAGCGCCGATAATGATGGGTCCATAATCGCCTCTAAGAACCGCTCTCGGCCACACTGAGGACTCTGCCCCAATCGTGACGTTACCGATGACAGTTGCATCGGGGTGAACAAACGCCGTTGGGTCGATCTTCGGTGTGTACTTGCCTAACGCGTAAATAGCCATGAGGACAGGCTACCCGCAGCGACTCCGGTACTCTTATGCCATGCATGAAGGAAGCCGACGGGCAATCATCGCCGCACTATTCGCCAATATGGGCATTGCAATTGCCAAAGGGATCGCCTTTCTCATCACTGGATCCTCTGCACTGCTTGCAGAGGCGATCCACTCGGTGGCGGACACCGGCAATCAGGCGCTACTGATTTTTGGCGGACGCCGCTCAGAGCGCAAGGAGTCGCAGACTCATCAATTTGGCTACGGCACCGAGCGTTATTTCTGGGCATTCGTAGTCGCCCTTGTTCTCTTCACCCTCGGAGCAGTATTTGCTGTCTATGAAGGTATCCACAAACTCTCTCACCCCGCCGAACTCGAATCACCACTAATTGCAGTCTCAGTATTGGTTGTAGCCATCGGTCTGGAGTCATATTCTCTCCGCACTGCGATTAGGGAAGCTCGCCCGTCGAAGGGGCGCAAGACTTGGTGGCAGTTCATTCGCTCGACACGTAACCCGGAGCTACCTGTAGTGCTTCTTGAGGATGTTGGAGCGCTGACCGGGCTCTTCATCGCACTTACTGGAGTTAGTCTCAGTTGGTCTACAGGTGAGCCGCGCTTCGACTCAATCGCGAGCATCTTGATTGGCCTACTGCTTGGCGTTATTGCCATCGTGCTTGCAATAGAGATGCATAGCCTGCTGCTCGGAGAGGCCGCAGATCCAGAGACACAGCAGGCTGTTCGCGACGCGATGCTTGCAGGCTCTGAAGTGCAGAGCGTCATTCACATGCGCACACTTCACCTCGGACCAGAAGACCTATTAGTAGCAGCAAAAATTGCATTTGTTCCAGGAGATTTACCAACTATTGCCGCTGCGATTGATTCTGCAGAGGCACGCATTCGCGCTGTCGTGCCAACAGCGCGATTGATCTATCTAGAGCCGGACCTTCTTCGCAAGGTCGGGATCACCGAGGAGTGAAATCGATGAGAGCGACAGTCTCACTGCGTATATCGAGCGAGACATTGACCTCTAATCCGATTTGAAGTTCTGATGTTGTAATACCTCGAAGATTACCGACCACACGGACGCCTTCTTCGAGCTCCACTACAACCACCGCATAGGGAAGTTGCTCTGTAAATGCCGGATCAATTGCCCGATGAGTAATGGTCCAAGACCAAACCACACCGCTCATACTTGTAGGGCTCCAGCTCCATGCATCAGAGCCACACTCCGCGCAACGAAAACGTGGCGGGTGCCGATAGACGCTGCAGTCGCTGCACCGCTGAACATTTAGGGTCTCAGTCTCTGCTGCGATCCGATAAAAGTCTGCGTTCAGCCCGGAGGGGTTTGGGAGCATCCGGTCAATCGGCGGGAGAAAAGACTCGTCACGCTGATTCATCGATCCCTCCCGAGAATCGCGATTGAGCCATCACCGAAGTCGCCCCAGCCTGTAACGAGCCCAAGCTCTGCCCCAACCACTTGGCCATCGCCGCGCTCATAACGGAGTTGTCTAACTGCCTCGACAACATGGTTCATGCCCCACATGTGCCCCTGTGACAGCAAACCGCCATGCGTGTTGAGTGGGTACTCCCCGCCAAGCCGCATGCGCCCATTGCGAACAAACTCCCCGGCACCACCTCGTTCGCAGAGACCGAGAGCCTCTAACTGCAGGAGCACGACATAGGTAAAGCAGTCGTATATCTGAAGGAAGTCCATATCGTGAGGAGAGACGCCAGCCATCGCGAACGCGCGTGGAGCAGCATCGCTTAAACCAATGTGAAACGGATCAGGGCGCCCTGCGATGTCGTCAGCTGGGGACGGATGACCCTCGCCTACGCCAAGCACAACTACAGGGTCGTGGGGAAGATCGCGTGCGCGCTCCGTTGACGACACGATTACAGCAACCGCGCAGTCGGTCTCTAGGCAGCAATCGAGAAGGCGAAATGGCTCTGATACCCATGGCGACGCTAAGTAATCCTCCATCGTGAGGGGTCTACCGCGCATCAGCGCCAGTTCGCTCGTCTGAGCATGGGCACGGCACGCGAGCGCTACCTCGCCCGTGTCTGTCTCGAGCGTTCCGTATATCTCTCGGTGGCGCGTTGCAATCCATCCGTAAAACTGAGCAGCGGAACGCGCTCCGTAGGGAAGGTAAAAATCGAGCACCGTGTCTCCAACAGCGTTCGCATCGAACCCGCGCTTTGGAACCGGCACACCATCACGCGGTCGAAATGCTGAGTACCCGTTC
>Ga0209190_1000552_pt1 | contig 27404 bp, 19 predicted proteins | sample M_140205_XF_Meta_FD_187315 | JGI IMG/M metagenome (GOLD analysis project Ga0209190, IMG submission 187315) | Freshwater microbial communities from Lake Montjoie, Canada to study carbon cycling - M_140205_XF_MetaG (SPAdes) (version 2) | ecosystem: Environmental > Aquatic > Freshwater > Lake...
TATTTGAATTTGAAAATATCGAATGGACGTGTTTTTTTCAAAAAAATTAGGTAACTCTTTACTTACATTAACTATAGTTTTAATATTAAATTTTTCTATAGTTCTAAAATTAGATGCATTATATGCATTACCTAAATAAATACCTGGTAATATTTCACTTGGCTCTAAATACAAATTTTCTACATGGTTCCATACTTTTCTTGTTAATGGTAATTGAATCATTCTATTTGTGCTATGATTTGCTATTCCATAATATTTGTTTACAAGGAATTGCCCAGCTTTTCTTGGAAGAATACGCATATAACTAGCAATATAATATAGTATATTCATATATTTAGTCGTTATATACAATAAATATATATCTAATTTCTAAATCATTAAATAAATATAATTTAAATAGATAATTATTAAAATTATATTTAACTATAAATTTGAGACATCTTAGTTCTATTATTCTCTGTTAAATGGTAAAAACATCTTATTTGTCTTACAAGGGACGGTCATCATACCATGATGGCTGCGTAATTGGTGTTCCGGTTTGTTCAGAATAGAGTCGGCTGCTGCGGCTTGGCTTCATGGTTGCTTTGGCTGCTTACAGGCTCTTGCTGCCTGCTGCTGCTTGGGCGCTCTGGAACACGCAAATCACTAAGGTGAGCTTCTTCTGTCAAAGTTTAATCCCGTCCGGGGCCGTAATAGGACAGTGGGGGGTCACTTCTATTTTTACGGAGCAGTGCGTTTTTCCGCTCCTCTCTATACAATTGTTGTTTAAGTAAAATTAAATCATCTATTGAGGGACTTAGTATAAAGTCCCTTTTTTTGACTTCGCCATGTCTCTCCTCCACAGCCCTAAACGCTGCAAGTGCGGCTTTGGGCGTACGCGTTGACGCCAGTCGAATGTGGCGTTTTACCGCTGGTTTAGCATGGCTATCAACTAATTGTGTTTCATCATCTATCCAATCCTCTTCTGAATCAACGATGGACTCACCCTCTTTACCATTTGAATCTATGTCAACCTGAATCCCTAATTCCGAACCATCTTTTTTTTTATCAAGCGTTTCGGCGCCCATTGCAAAAGAGGAGTGGTCGGGCCCAGACTTAATCTCCAATTTAGGAGGATTGCCACCTTTTTTAAAAGAATGTTGCCTAATAGAATGTTTTGCGGATTGTCTTCGATTTTTATAAACTCTTGAACGTCTCAAATAATTTGCCATTATATTATATATTATAATAAATATATATTAAGTATTTAAAAAATATAATTTACTTTATAAACACCGAAAATATCACACATACAAACGTTTAATAATCTCTACTTATTTCTATAGCCATTTTTTCAAGAGGGTGCTCATATTCTGATGAATTTTTAGGTTTAAAAACGACATCTCTTACTGATTTTGCATCCTTTTTATATTCAGCTGACATTATTTTACCATCTTTATCCGTGTAGGTCCAATCATCTATATCAGGATTTGCGCGTGTTTGACTTCTATTCAGAGGTTTATGTCTTATATATCCGTTGTGTTTTAAATATTTTTGAATATCATTTGGATATTTTTTTTGATAAATGTGTATTCTTTCATGAATTAATGTGCGCGTAAATGATTTTTCTGATTGATTAAGTTTATATCTTGGAAAAAGCACAATTTCGCCCCGTGTGTGTGGTAAACCTGATTCATATTCTTTACCTACAATACATCCCATTTTCCAAGGTATATCTTTACACTTAAACCCATTAAAACCTGGTTTTATTATATTTTGCAAATAATGGTCGCAATTTTCCATAGCCTTTATTAATTTTCTCATTTCTTCATTTGTAAATTCATCTATATTATTATCTATAAGTTTTACATATTCGTCAATACTATCTACTTTACGAACTAATAGGTCAATCGGTTTAAATGTTTTATAAAAATTATCATTATCACTTGTTAAATAATCTAATAATTCTTTTTTTGTTAAAAATATATCGGAATTTTTTTTATTTATATAATGCATCATTAAATAATACATTAATATTATAAATATAATTATAAACAAAATAAATAAAATAAAATACATATTAAAAAATAATATTAATTGTATATTATAAACATATTATAATAATTGTTATCATGGGTGCATTTTATAAATTAGAAAATAACAAATATATACAAATCATATATAAATTTGTCGAAAAAACAGTTTTTACACAATATCCAATTAATGTTGATGGAATATTGCATATCAAACATTATTATCATATCCCATTTTATATTATTCAAACAGAGGAAACCTTGTATTATTATATTGATAATATTGATACCGTTAATGCCATTGTGAATTCTATAAAACGATATATTATAAACGAAAATATTATAGAAAATGAAAATATTGTTAAAAAAATAGATAATGAGCTAAGTAGTTATATATTTTATCATCCAAATTTTCAAAATGATGATGAATATTTTTTAATTGAAAAAAGGCTATATTATGCAAACGAAAATTTAGAAAATTCAAAAAAATTGCAATTAAGTTGTATTTTCATAGAAATAGAAACACCTGATGCTATAAATAATTTTTTTACAGTATAATTTTTAACTACTAGTAAAAATATGTCTTTATCATATAATGAAAATAGTATCAAGAAACGCAAATTATCGTAAATCAAAAAAAGGTAATAATGTTATAAGTAAAAATAAATTTAAAAAATCATTTCGTAAATTAAATAACCAATTTGCAGGTGAATGTGTATATCAACAGAGAATACAATCATTCGATTATCTTCCACCAGAAGAAAAAATATCAATTAGAAATCAATGTTTTCAAATTGAAAAATTATATGAATGGGTATTTACAAAAGGAAATCAAAACTTACCTTATCCCAATTCAGAAATAGAGCTTACACAGACAGATAAAGACATATTACAAAATTCGTATAATTTATTACTGGGTATGAGAGGATTATTACCTCAAAATATAATTAATAAAGAAAAAATAATTTATTTAATAAATAAATACCCAGAATTACTTACACGTATGTTACTAAATCAATATTCTCATATGTATACACAACAAACACCTTACTTACTTGAAAAGATTAAGGTTGGATTTACAGATTTTACTCTTAAATATTATAAATTATTAAAAAGTGAACTTGAAACAATCAAAAGTCAAAATCGGCACTTACCAATTACAGTTGTTACAATAGGTAATACACCTTATAAATTTTTTAGATTAATTGAGCTATTTGGTAAAATTACAAATATTAATTTTATATATTTACCTTATAGTGGAAACTTTAAAAAAAAAGCAACTAAATGCACATGTGGAACAACTGAAAAGGTTATTAGAGAATTACAAAAAGGTATAGAAATTACAGGACCCTATCCCGAAGAAAGATCAAATAATCCCGGCTGTAAATTAGTTGAAACTCAAATTGGAGAAAAAACATATCAATTATATCATTGGAATCATGAGTATACTAAATGTGATTTAGCTTTAGGTGAATTAGTTATGCAAATGATTGATTTGGAAAAATATTTAGAAAATAATACAGTTTTTCTACAGAATCAATATACTCCAGAACAATTATATTTTTTTGATAAAATGATAATAGATAGTGGACTTAAACGAAATATTGATGATAATCATAAAATTGTTTTTGTAGATATTTTGCAAAGTGGATATGGCTGTTTATCATTTTTGATGACTATTGATAAGTATTTGAAACACACAAACACATTAATTTTGGGACTTGAAAGTCCATTGTGGCGCACTGCCGTTGACAAAACGCAATCATCCTTAGTTACCAATGATTTAATTTTAAATAAATTTCCAATTAAATTTGTAGATTTAGAATTTGACGAGCAGGATTTAAAATGGTCATTTTTTACAGATGACGAGAACACAAGTGATCGATGTGTTAAGTCATATTCTAAAAAAAAATGGAGTGCAAATTATAATCCTTATTGGGAAAAAGATATTAATAATTGCAACATCGCATTATTAAATATGGTATTAATATTAAAAGAGAATAAGTTAATATTAAATTAATAAATTATTTATCAAATTCTACCAACTTTTCCAATAGCCATCCCCATATTCAAAAAACAATTCTTCTCCAGGCATGATATCTAGTTTTGTATATAATTCAATAATTTTATTAGGGTCATATTTGTCACAATTTTTCTTTCGTATATTTTGTAATACATTTTCATCTATATTTATTTTAGATATTATATTATTATTAAAATCAGTTCTATATGCATCATTCATAATAGATGTAAATGGTCTATAAATTTCGTTAATATCTATACAAATCCGTTTATTTATATAATATGAGCAATTTGATTGATTTTGCATATCATAATTCCAAAATCCATGATAATAACCTAAAAACATATCTTTTTGAATCGGCTCACTTTCTTTATGTAAAAAGAGTCCCAATCCAGCATTTTGTATACTGCTTTCTTTTACTTCTAATTTAAACTTTGTATTATTGTAATATTTAGGTGCTATATTAAGCAATCGCATTTCTGATATTTATATATATATATACACTATGATTTATATATATAAAATTATCTAGATTAACCAAAGTAAAATTCTATTTTATTAATTAATTTTAAAAATAGTTTGTAAAATAACTGAAAATACCATTTTTATTTTTTAATTTAGATGGAGTAATTGGACTTGGAATTTCAGTTAATACTTCAATATCAGATGTAATTGCATATTGGCGAAAATAGGGTGCTTCTGATACATTTTTAATAATCTGTAAAATAGGATGATATCTCTCATTATCAAGTATGCATTTAATATTCATCCATGGAGTTATTTTAGATAAATTTTGTGTTTTTAAAATATCCTTTAAAATGCACATATTAAATCCACTAATTAATAATGAATTTGACTTATATGAATATACCGGAAACCCGTTACTATCACCGCGAAGATTCCAATATATCATTTCTGGAAGTTTATATGGTTTTCCAATAGTATTTAATCCAATTTGCAAAAACCGCTGTTCAAGATTTTCAAGTATATTTGACCATTCATCATTTCTATTAGCTTTATAAAAAGGCATGTCTGTAATAATTAAAAACCACTCAGGCATATCGGCAGGGTCTAATTTATTTAATACCGCTTTATCAAGTATGAGATTATAAGCCCTTTCTAAATCAGTAGAACCTCTCCATGAAGTTTTCATTATCATATTAATCTTATCAACCAAGTTACTGTTTTCATTTATAATATTCCAAGTTGGATTAGTATCAAAACTAATAAATCTATTACGAAAAGGCTCTTTTAATAATGATGATATAAATATAGCACATGAAATTGAAACGGCCATTGGTTTACCATTCATAGAGCCGCTCATATCTGAAAGTATTACACCTTTTGATAAATTTATTTGATTATTATCTACTAATTTTTTATAATCTTCATAAATCGATTTCCAATATAATTCCATTAATTCAATTTCTTCATCAGTAAGTTTATTTATATTATTTGGTAACAGTTTTTCAACTATTTCATTAATAAATAATTGATTGGAACTTATTGTCTGTTTACCTGATTTAACTTCGCTTATAAATTGTAACAAATTTTCACGACACTTTATACGGTCTTCATCATTGTCTCGCGGTTGTTCAGGTATGATTAAATTAGGTTTAATGTTTAAAAAGGCACATTTATATTTATGTAAACACTTCCCAGGAACTAATTTAAATTGTATTTGACTGAATTTTTTTTGGCACATAAGTATTTCAGTGGTGTTAATAGCAGCATTTAGTTTAACTATCATTATACGATATTTACACATAGCTATACTAAATTTAGCTTTGAATTCATTGGGATATAATAATTTCGCTAAATCTTTTGCAACTTTAATTTTTTTATCATAACGTCCGTTTTCTTTAGGTATCCATTTTGGAAGCATCGATAACGACAATACACGGCTAAATTCTTGACCAATAGATAATGCGGCAATTCTATCATTTTCCCATTGCTCATAGTTATCCCAATCAATCTTTAATTGCTCAATAAATGTATTTAGAATAACAGTTTTTAATTGGCCATAAGTTTTTAAATCATTATTAATATCTAATAACATCTCGCATAGATCTCGCCAATAACCATAGTCAGGAAATTTAGGAACTAACATTTCTATTGTTTTTGGAAAATACTTATATAAACATAAAAACAGCTCTCGAGCTATTTTTCGTTCACCTTTTCCTCCATTTATATCTCTTGTATTAAATACTAACATAATAATATATGTGCAGTATTCTGATTTTGCAATATCAGGCAAAGTTTTAACTATTTTAATAAATTGTTCAACATATTCTTGTATTTTTATCTGACTACAATTGCGTTCTAAGGTTAGATATAATGATGTAAGATTATTCTCAACATCGGTGATAGTATTATTATTAATAGTATTATCAATTAATTGGACATTTTTGGTAATAATGTCAGATTCTTTACTTATCACCGTATTTAGCGATGATATAACAGAATCCATTAGAGGTGTTGTTGGCATATGAAAATATTATATACTATAATTTGCGATAATCTTTATATGTTTTTTAATTTAAAAACATATAAAGACATAATTATCTTTACATTAAATATAAATGGCGTTCTGTTCTCCACAATATAATGGAGAAACCGGAACATGTTTCAATGATGATTTATTAGATAAAATTATCAAAGAATATAATACACAATATCCAAATAATAGTATTAATCATGATTTACCTAATGGTAAAAAAATAGAATTAATACGAAAATTTATAAAACCTGAAACTGGATGTGATGATGAATGGTGTCTAATAAAATCAAATATATTTTCTAAATATAAAGATGAGCTTGAAGAAAGTTTTAGACCTATTGTGCCAAATTCATGGGTCACTAAACAAGATACATGGTTAAATACGCTTGATATTATTGATAGTTTATCGCAATATGAAGATGCATTTCCCGAATTTCATTTTTTAAGTGTTTCACCAATAGATTTCGATACTATTATAAAGGGAAATTTTGGTTATAGCAAAATTTGCGTAGATGAAGACCTCTGTTCTCTAAATCTAAAAGAAGAATTAAAAACTAAAATTACTAAATTAGGAGCAGTATTTAACTTAGATAAACATAACCAAAGTGGAAGTCACTGGGTTGGTTTTTTTAGCGATTTACAGTTAGGTGATGCATATTATTACGATAGTGTAGCTAATGACACACCTAAAGAAGTTGTTGATTTTATGGAACGTATATCAGACCAATATAATCAATTGATGTTATCAAATAAAATTACTCTACAAAATAAAAATCGTTTTCAATTTAAATTATCTAAGACTAACATTATTGACAATAATCATATCATATTTCCATTATCAGAACTATGTAATTGGCTTATTCATGATGACCATTTTATGTTATATCGATATGCCTCATTTCGTAAAGACAAGTTATCTTTATGGAAATCAAAAAAATTCAATATTAAAAAAAACGAAAAACTTATGAAAAAAGTGTTAGAACAGGTTATAAATATAATAGATGTAACCAGCAAATTTAGATATGTTAACATCCCGGATATAGATAAGTTATTATCAAATTTTAAAGATGGCCATATTGATGTGAATGTATTTACTGAAAAATGGGCAGATAGTCAGATAAAACTTGCTATTAATAAATACCTTTCAACACTAAATATCGTTACTGTTAATAATATTCCAAAAAAAATAAAATCGTTAAGTGTTGATGTAGAAGGACAAATAATTATTGAGATAGAAAATTTGAATATAGATAATGAATGTATTATAATTGATAGCTCATTTAAGCTTTATGAAAATTATGTTCAACACCAATTTAAAAATACTGAATGTGGAATGTATAGTATTAACTTTATTGACCATATGTTAGTAACAAAAAAAGAATTTCACGACATTATTTTGCATCCAATTGATGATAATAATATGAATAAATTAAGATATTCTAAATACTTTCGCCCAAATGAATAGATATCATACTATAATATATAAATATAATATGATATTTAGTGATCCACAATTATCTACAGATTTACAGAATTGTAGTAATTTGCCAAGTAAATGGACAAATTGGTGTAACGATAAAGCAAAAGAGCAATGGATGAGGAGATTAGATTGGATGAAAAATACGGTTTATCCTTGGAATAATCGGAATTGGGATTATCGACAATTTGTTAAAAATAAATATGACCCGGAAGATGTTCTAGGGTTAAAAAAAGGAGGCTCAATTTCGGATCTTATTAAAAATATTGATATATTAATTGAACAAATGAAAGGTCTTTTAACAGAGCCAAATCCAGATGGTAATAGTATAGCAGGTATATCAGACCAACCCCTGTCTAATAATACAACTAAAAATAGGTTTTTAGAACTTAAAAAACAAGTATCTATTTTAAGCAAAGAACCAGAAAAAAATAGATATCAATTAGAATCATTATACTCTGCAATTAATGAAATTATATCTAGTAAATTAATAACATCAAAAGAATATGGATTAGGTTTAGCACAGGACAGCACATTTCAAAAACCACCATATGATGATGCATTTTTTCAAAAGCCAATTACCGGAGAAGCGAGTAGTAGTTATTTTATACAAAGTGGGTTTTGTAAAAGCACTGAAACAAATGAGAGTGAATGTAAAAATAAAAAATTTAATTGGTTAGGAGACACATGTTATAAAGCAAAATATATGTATATAAATAATTCGCCTGGATTAAAAATTGGTAGACTAAAAGGCATGAAAGGTCTAATACCCTCTATAATTAATGATGTATCACAACTTAATCCAGATAGTTTAGTCGGTATAATGCAAGGTTATAGTGTTCCTGGTGTAGATATACAACAATGTGCAAATGAGAATTTTAATAATTATAATAAAGAATTAATTGTTCATAAGCAAAAACCAAATAACCAATCATATCATAATCCAAAAACAAATAACCAATCATATCATAATCCAAAAACAAATAACCAATCATATCATAATCCAAAAACAAATAACCAATCATATCATAATCCAAAAACAAATAACCAATCATATCATAATCCAAAAACAAATATGCATATACCTGCAAAAAAATATTATAATGAATATCGCAATATTAAAAAAGTATCAAATCATCCAAGGTTGTCTTATTATATTGAATCGCCTAATAATATTTCTAATTTAATTGATACGAATCAGGTTGTCCCTAAGAATATGTTTACAATATTTACAATATTTACACTATTTATAATTATTATTGCTTTGATATTTTTTCTATTTAAAAAATAAATATTATCATGATTATTTTATCTATTTATTCTTGATAATATATTTAGTTAAAAATATAATAAGAGATATATATATACTATTAGTATAATGAGTAATATAGAAGATATTATTAGAGATATATCAGTTCGTATTCGCATTTATAAACCTAAAACAGATGATTCATTTCCAATAGAAATTGCATTTCCAAATGATTTTATTTCTAAAAAAGGAAAAGATGGTAAATATTATAATAAAACAGAAACAGATTTAACACTTCGATTACCAGTTGCTAAACCTATAAAAGCAATTTATAGCGAAGACCATATTTTATCGGATCAATATCTTCAATTATTTAGAGAATCAAATGATATATATTCAAAAATAGTATATATTAATCGTGCAATAGACCATAATTTATTATCAATATCTAAATATCAAAATACAATACAATATTATGAAAGCTTACAAAATGCCGAAAATGTATATTACAATAAATATATATCTGAAATTAATGACCAAATTGGTTGGTTGAAAATGATAATTGATACTATTATTGATTATAATCAGAGACAATGTCAAGTTCCTATATTATATGATATGGAAGTTAAAAAAAGGATTGAAACAAATAGTTGGGCACTTGATAATAGACGCAATTTTATAGAGTTTGTTAAAAAAACATTTAATCCCATTGTTAATGAAAATTTAAATAGCCGCGGTAAAACACATATGTATAATGATAATGAAAAAACGGTTACTGAAGTAAATCTATTTAAACATCAGCAATTCATTAGCGATTTTATACAGAATAAATCACCATATAGAGGAGTATTATTATTTTATGGACTTGGCTCGGGTAAAACATTAAGTAGTATTAATATTGCAGAGGGAATGGATAGAAAAGTATATATATTTTTACCTAAATCCATTAAAAATAATTTTAAAGATGATATGACTACAAAAGGTAATACATTATATCATACACAAAATCATTGGTGTTTTCATAGTGTTGCAAAATTAAATTTAGATGGTGATTTGACAGAATTAGGAAATATGGGTTTTCCTATTACAGACAAAAATTTATTACAGAAATTATATATTAACCGTCCTGATGGAACTAAGGGATTTTGGTTAGTAGATAAAACAACATTAGACAATAATTATGAAATATTTACACCCGAAGAAAAAATGGAAATAGAAAACACATGCATTACATTACGAGATTACAAATATAAATTTATTCACTATAATGGAGGTCAATCATTGTTTAAAACAACACTTACTCAGCTTTGGCACGATATACCTTTTCCAAAATATGATACTATTGAGCAGAGTCTAATATCTGATAAATTAGGTAAACCATCTAATACAAAAGCAAATACTCTTTCAAAAAAAGAAAAAAATGAATTAAAAAATCATATATTGGAATATATTTACAATCCTGCAAATAATATACCCACACCATTTGATAATACATTAATTATAATTGATGAAGTTCATAACTTTATGTCTCAAATATGTAATGGCTCTAATAATGGAACTATTTTATATGAAATGTTTATGCGTTCAAAAAATTGCAAAATTGTAGCACTCAGTGGAACTCCTATTATTAATTCTCCATTTGAAGCATCTGTTTTATTTAACTTATTAAAAGGATATACCACATATATAACTATGCCATTAAAAAGCAAACCCGATATCGTATTTGACCAATCTGTTTTAAATGGTTTTTTATCGAAATACCCGGATATTGATAGATATGAAGTAAATATACTTTCAAAAAATATATCTATTACACGCATGCCTAATGGATTTCGCAAAAACTTGCCATTGGACCCCGATTCGGTAGTAAATGATGATACTTATTTAAATATTAGCGACGATGTATTTTTATCAAGATTTACAAAGGATATATCATCGATAGGTTATACACCAGACAGGGATATGAATGTATTGCAATACTCAATATTTCCAGACATATTTTCGGATAAACCGCGAACAAAAAGATTTAGACTAAATATAGAGAGGGCGCGTGATGATTTTTATGATTACTATATAGATAGAGCATCATCAAAAGTAAGAAATGATGAAGAGTTTCTGTATCGTATTATGGGTTTAGTGAGTTTTTATAATGAAATTGTATCAGATGATCTTAAAATTGGGTTAAAAGATAATCATTCATTATTTCCAAAATTAATTTACGATGAAACTAAACCGGAATATGTTGATATATCAATGTCACAACTTTTTAAATATCATGATGTGCGCTTAATCGAAAGAGAGCGAGAGCAACGAGACAGAAAAGGTAGTAAAGCAGAATTAATATTTAATATTGAAAGTAAGGTTAGTAAAACTTTTAAAGTAACAAGTCGTCAAGCATTACTATTTACATTTCCAGTATCAATAATAAGACCAAGACTTAAAGTAAAATATTGCGACCAATCTACTCCTGATTGTAAAGAATTAGTAAAAGCGCAAAATAAAGAAGCAGAAATACAACATGAGATGGCTTTACGACAATTATTTGCGGATTTAGATAACCCAGTATATCTTAAAATTAATGATAATGCAGAAGGTTTGCAAGAATTATCTCCTAAATTTGCAAAAATGCTTCAAAATATTTTTTTATCACCAGGGTTAGTATTTATTTACTCACAATTTAGGTCTGTGGAAGGTGTCGAAATATTTGCATTAGTTCTTAAAAATAATGGATTTGAACAGTTCAATACATCTGACCCACAAAAAGAAACGCATGTATTTAAAATAGGCGATACCGTCCGTGTAAATCCGCATGATACTGAGCCTAATACATGGATAACATCAACGGTTATAGAGATAGATGGAGATAATCTCGTTTTGGAAAATATATCGTTTAGAGTAGACCGTAATAGATGTTTTAGAGCAAGATACGCTATATGGTCTGGAACAGAGACAGAAGAAGAAAGAAAAACTATTTTAAGAGAATATAGATCAGACAAAAATAAATATGGGCAAACCATAAATATATTATTAACAACTGCAAGTGGTTCTGAAGGTATTAATCTTAAATATGTTAGACAAGTACATATTATGGAGCCTTATTGGAATAAAGTCCGGGTTGACCAGGTTATTGGACGTGCTCGTCGTATAGAATCACACAAAGACCTTCCTGAAGATCAACGAAATGTAACTGTTTATGAATATGTTAGTCGGTTTACAGATGAACAAAAAACAGGAGCTTGGGAAACTAATGAAAAATATACTTCAATAGGTAATAAAAAACAAATTACATCCGGTATTATTTCCGATGGTAAAACAAGTGATGAAGAATTGCTTGATATTACTATAGGTAAATATAAAATAATCCATCAATTTTTAACACTAATAAAACGCGGGTCAGTTGATTGTATGTTTAACCGAGATGATAATATTTTCAGTGACCCAACATTTAAAAGTGAAAAATGTTTAGATAGAGTTATAGGTCAAGATGCTTGGGCATACGACCCTAAAAAAACACCTATAGTTAGGGTTGAAGGAGTAACTGAAAGAAAAATTGTAAAATCTCTACATATTTTTCCAACTACAATTTTTGGTGGACTCGTGCATTTAATGTATGAAAAAACAGCAGATATTCAGGATTTATCGGACATTACAGAAGATGTAGTTATACCTATATATAATTTCTATACTTATTTTGGTATTAATCCAATGAGCTCTGAAATGAAAAAAACAAAAATGTTAATCGGTTCATTTCGTAAAGATACCGAAGAGGGACCTATACAAATTGCATTAACAAGACAATTTGAAACACAACTACCAATATTTATAAAAATAGAAGAAATTATTAAATTATTGGGTGATTTACCGAATTTTGCAGATGAGCAATCACTTGTTGTATGGGTCAATCAAATTCAAGTTAATCCAGACTATATTAATTTAATGAAAGTCACAATTGTGCCAGAAATAGATCAACCTGTTTCTTCAAAACGCGTCGTAAAGATAAATTTAGCACCCAAAGATGATTCGTAAATATTATATAATTTATGAAATATATAGTATTTATTTTATACAAATAATATGTATAAAATAAATTACATAATATACAATATACACATAAGCATACAATGAATTCTAACGAAGTTTACTCATATAAATCTAAAATATCAAATAATCAGACATTACCATATATAGAACAAAATATAGATTATAATAGTATTTATAACATTAAAAAAAAAATTATAATAGTCGGGTCGTCTTATGTTGGTAAAACATCTATTTTTTCATTATCAAATGATATATCTACACCAACAATTGGTCTTGATGTTATATTTCGATATTTAATGTTAGATAATGGTTCTAAAGTAAAACTTCAAATTATGGATATGACGGGTGATGAAAGATTTAATAATGTTTTAGAATCACACTATAAAACAGCTGATGGAGTAATATTTGTTTATGATATTACCGATTTAAATACATATAATTATATGATAAAGATGATAGGTCATTTGTCTAAAATTAGTAACCATAAAATTCAAAAAATAATAATAGGAAATAAAATTGACCTTGAGCATAAAAGAGCAATAAATAAAATAAAAGTTGAAAATTTTACAAAAAATATTGATATACCATATTATGAAACATCAATATATTGTAAATTTGAAATAGATATGATATTAAAAAAATTACTTGAAAATATAAATCAAAATATAAACCAAAATATAAACGAAAATAATTGCAATAGTAATGATAGCATGGATATAACGCATTTATTATTAAAAAAAGAAAATAGCAAATGTTGTACAATACTGTAACTTTTATCTAAATATTACTATAGTAATATTATTATAATAATATATTTTATTACAATGTCATCTTAACATTATAATAAAATAATTTGTATTGAAATTTTAAAGTATTTTAAGCCCTAACAACTTTTTTGCATTTGTTAGTTGCAGGGTTTATAAAGCAATTTTCGGCGTCATTTACAGCGGGGTCTTTACTGTCATAACAAGCAGTTCTAGTGTAAGATGTTCCACGTTTGGTGTTGACTTGAGAAACACGTTGTGCGCAACCAAGAGGTTTATTTGGGTTTAAAAATGGAACTCTGTTGGCAGCACGAGGAGCAGCGACACGGGCAGCTGGAGCACGAGGAGCTGGAGCACGAACGGCTTGGGCACGAGCAGCGGCACGAGGAGCTGGTGCACGAACAGCGGCAGCACGAACGGGAGCAGGGGGGGCAGCAACATCTTCATCTTCAGATTGTTGAGAAGAAGCATCACTTTCTTCTGGTTCATCATCGGAAGAATATACATCTCTAAGTGCTTGTGCACGGCGAGCTTCAATGTCAGATAAGTGTTTCTTACCTTCACTAGATAAGTTGCTTGTATTGGCTTTTCTCTGGCAACGAGGGACAGGTTTTGCATTAGGCATCCATTGACATATTTTTTGCATAGCCGCATTAGGCACACAAGTTTCTTTACTTGTTAAGCCTAAGCATAATGACCCATCACGACCTAATTTAGGATTAGCTAAAGGTGCAGGAGCGCGAGCTGGGAGAGGAGGAGGGGGTGGAGCCTGAGGAGGTGCGCCACCTCGTCTAATAGAACGTCTTATAGATTGTCTTCTATTTTTGTTTTCAGACACTCTTGAACGTCTTAAATAGTTTGCAGTTTGACTCATTTTATATAATACAATAAGAAAATAATGTCATAAAAATATTAATAATTTAAAATAATTTATATTATTTTAAATTTGTAATAAATAAAATAAGAGTTATATTTACTTAAGTATATTATCTAGATTGACTTTAAAATAAATGTTAAGATATATTATATATTTTTATTATACACCCGATTTATAGAATTAATATAAAATAATTTATTTTGAGTTATATTTTGTCATTACATTAAATTAATTAATTATATAATTTTTTTTAGATTTTTTCTTTCTTTTTGAAATTAATTTTCTGTTCATACGACTATGTTTTCCACCAAATTGTTGTGGCGCATAAGTAAATCGTTTTATATTATCTAAACGTAATGATAATCTATAATCAGGATGTTTACATTTTATATCATGATTGTTTCTAAGCCATTGTTGAAATGCATCAATATCATAATAATTAACTGCGGTTGATATATTACCATTTTTTTGTGTTATATATACTTTAACCAAATAATAGTCTTTACCTACAATAAACGGGGCTTGTGTAAAAATTTCATCTACACCTGATAAATTTAAATTAGGCCTTTGCACTCGTTCAACTAAACTAAAATCAATATCACAATTTGGCTCTTCAATAACAATATTGGGGTCATGAGGTAATTCTGATTCTAATTCTAGCTCTTTTCTCATTTGTTCTTCTTGTAATCGCGGATTTAGCTCAAGTTCTTGTTGCATACGAAGTTCTTGTTGCATACGAAGATCTTCTTGTCGTTGTAGTTCTTGTTGCATACGAAGTTCTTGTTGCATACGAAGATCTTCTTGTCGTTGTACTTCTTGTCGAATACGAAGTACTTCTTTACGTTGTAGTTGTTGTCGAGCATGTGTTTCTTCTTGGTTTATAGTATGAACCATTGTCCACCTTAGTTGAGGTCTACCATTTTTATCGAAATAGGGTGTGCCGTTTCGATCCGCAAACGCATACCCAGCTTCAGCACCATTAGCTAAAATTTGTGTTAATCTATCTTCGCTTAATACAACTCGGTCGAAAGGATGTCTTTTACTATTAAAAGCATCCTCTTGTTCTTGAGTTATAGGCGTAAGATATTCTCTTGGAAAAGATAGCTGTGTATCATTCTGTTTTTGTTTATTCTCATTCTGTTTTTGTTTAATATGCCTTTGTAACCGTTGCATTTTTGTAAGTCTGTAATATATATATATATAATAATTATTATATAAATAACAATTTTCAAATAAGATTATTTATATATTAACCCTTACAGAGTTTTGATATGTCAAAAAGTTTTCTTATAGAATGATTTAAATATTACAATAAATATTACAATAAATATTTGTAAAGTATTTGTTAATTTTATATAATACAATAATCCAATAATAGAATATTATATAAAAATCTAGATAAATATGTCGCAATTTATAAAACTTTAACTAATTTAGTTTCTTCTGCAACGATTTGTCACTTCATTTACATGGCAACTTTGTGGTTCATCCTCTTGGGCTGTAGTAGATACGCAAGTAGTTGTGCCATTAGCACGAGCTCCTTTAGGAGGGCTTACTTTTACTTTGCATCCTTCGGGTCTATTGGGTTGTCTAAACAATGTTTTGGGAACACCCGCCAATTCCGCGCGCAAATGTCTGATGGCCGCAGCTTCAGTAACACCATCTGCAAGAACAGCTTTAGCTCCAAGTTTAGCTTGGGTGGTTGCAATAGCTAATTCTAAACGAGCTCTTTTTTGCTCAGGGTTTTCAACACGAGCAACAAAGGGTGGGGGGCGTGCAACAACTTCTGCACCAGGAGGTTTGCCACCTTGTCTGATAGAACGTCTTGCGGATTGTCTCCTGTTTTGTGAAACTCTTGAACGTCTCAAATAATTTGTCATTTTATATAATACATTAAGAAATTAATAATTATTAATTTGTAAAATTACTAATTAATAAATAATTATAAATTACAATATAATAATACAAAATATAACCTTACTAAATAAATGGTGATATTATCAATATATTTTATAGTATAAATTGATTTATTATTGAAAAAAATGTTTTCTATATATATTTTGAATAATTATTGATTTATATATATATATTGAATAACTATTGATTTATATATCAATAGACATTATATATAAATCATTACGATTGTCTTCTATGTTCCAACCCATTTTTTTGTAATAATTTATTTGAGTGATATCACACCATAATTTAGATTTATTGAATCCTAATAATTTAACTGTTTTTAATGCAAAATCCATTAAAACACTACCATAACCTTTTCCACGATATTCTGATATTACAAATAGATGACTTATAAAAGGAAAAAAATGTTTCCTATCAATTGCAACGCATCCAATTATATTATTATTTATTTTATTTGTCATAACATAAACAGCATCAATTAATGGCCATTGCTCTAATATAGTATCAACCGTATACTTATTTTTATACCCCCATTCCATTTGTAAATATTGTGCCATTTTTTCTTGTAATTTCTCATTTATATATTGAAAAGGCATTATATTGTAAACATATGTGTGTGCCTCAGTTGGACAAGCTAATCCTATATCTGCATAATGATGACACCCATTATTTGATTTTATAGGGTTTGATTTGGGTATTTGCACTTTATGTATCATTTTTATATTAAAATTAGGTTTTGATTTTATGGGTATAATTTTCTTATTATTATAATAAACCCAAAATTCGTATATACCATATAATATTAGTAAAATAAATATTACTATCATATAATAATCACAATATTATTAATAAACAAATAAAAATCAAAACAAAATAAAAAAAACATATATTAAAATAATTTGTAATTGTCAAAAAAAACAATTTCTTTTGTTTCAATATTTTCATTTATTATTTTGATGCATTCTTGGCTAAGGTCTTCTATAAATTCATTAAAATCTAAAATGCTTTCTAAAGGAGTTACAAGAATAAATCCTTCAAGAACATTATGAATAAAATTTGTGGCACTTAAAATTTTAACTATTTTATTGTATTTAACCGGTTCAGTTAAAATACCTTTACCAAAATTTAGTCGTCTTTTGATAAGGTCTCTACAATTTATTATAATTTGTTGCATAGGACTGAATACGTCTAAGATAAGACCTCTGTCGTTATAGTATCCTTCATATGTAGTTACCAAACCATTTACGGATATATTTAATAATGGTATTGGTTGTGTTTGTGCTATTTCAAAATAACTTTGTTCCCTATTACCATAACCAATATATAAAAATGGAGCATAAAAAGGTGTTCCATTATGCTGTACACCATCAATTTTAAATTTAACATCAGAATTATATAGCTCTACCAGCCTACTCATTTGACCATTAACAACCCGTAATATATGAGCAAAATCAATAATAACAAAAGGATAGTGTGTATCTATGTCTACTGGTAGTCGATTAAATTCGGATACCGCAACTCTTTCAGATATATCTGCTAAATCACTATTTGTTAATTTTTCTCGTAAAGTTCTTTCTAATTGATTTTTTCTCTGTTTACTAAAACTTGGTATTTCAGCTCCTTGAAAAGTATCAAAATGTAAAATTTCAATATGGTCAAAATTTTGCGGTATTAATTTTAATATTTCACCTCTTACAAATGTATTCCAAATATTACTGTAACATTTTTCACCTTCGTTACCATCATCAGCTATACCTGTTGTGTATATTCTGAATATATTTGGAAGTGCCCTTGGTGGATTTCCCCCATATTTTATATTTTTATTAGTTGATCTTCTCCTATTTATTTTATTTTTTTTATTTTTTTTTGAATTGCGTTTAAAATTTGAAATAGTCATGGTTTTGTATATTTATATAATATAGTTAATATATTTATTTATTGTAGTGTAAGCTAAAAAAATTTGATAGATCTTGTTATAATATTGGTAAAATTAATACATCATGGCACGAAGAATTAGACAAATTTACGATGGAAAGTTGGACACTGATTTTGAAGGCATTTTAAATGCCAAATATTGCACAGATTTTGTGCGAGAACCGGTGGAAATAAAGAATCATTTGCGTGAAATTCCTTGGACACGTGTTGAATATCCTATGTATGCAAAGACGCGCACAACACCGCGATTAACTTGGTGTTATGGCCGGCTTACACAAGAAATTGTTAGATATCGAGGCAAAAATTTTATGACGGAGCCATTACCTGACTGGTTAGCTAATTTACGCGACCAAATAGCTGAAAAAACGGGGTTTTATGCAAACGCAACTATTCTGAATTTTTATACTCATGGTTCCGAGCATATCAATTGGCATGCCGACGACGAGAAGTTTTTGGAAGAAAAAACGGTAGCAAGTATTAGTCTATGCGGGGAAAGAGTATTCTCTATGCGTAATGACACGCATCGGGTTGATATAACCCTAAGAGATGGGAGCCTACTTATGATGTATGATGCAACAGAACATTGCCTTGAAGCGGAAAAAGTTGCAAGGGGGCGTTTTAATATAACCTTTAGAAAGTTGAATAGTGAAAAAGGTATGGGCAATTATTACTATTACAATCGTGGATTACAATCGGCAATTACAATGGGACATGCAGAATACAAATGATTGATGATTTCTCATAAAAATCATTTTTTTTATGTTTACTATAGATAACTATAGATAACCATAAAGAAATAATGTCAATTGTAGTGTAATAAATGTATTATATATAAATAGATATTATTTACTCTTTTATTTTGGTAGTTGTAATTAATATATAAATTTAATAGTCTATAATATTATATAACAATAAATATTAATCTATGGAATTATGCTCTATATGTAAAGATGAAATGACACTTGAACAAAATTATATGCTGTCTTGTAACCACCGTTTTCATACCTCTTGTATTATTGACAGTTTACGACGGAATCCAGAATGTCCTATTTGTCGAGATACAGGTGGTGTTAAATCATATAAAGATACTAATTATAGTTTCGATAATAATCTTTATAGCACGGATCATACCAATTTGTGTGTTTATTGTAGTATTAAAAATAAACAAAATAATTTTTATGATATCTATTCTACTTTATACGAAATTATAAATAACGACAATATGTTATCAACTAAAAAAAATATTGCAGTTAAATCAGTTAATCATATTAGAAAGAAAATATTAAAGCTAAATAATAGAGTTAAAACAGATATATCACAAATATGTAAAGAGACATTAAGCCAAATTGATACATATTATAATAATAAGTCGCATTCAATTGAATTTATGGATATATTAGATAATACATCGAATAATAAACCGCATGCACAACAATTTGGAAAATTATTGTTAGATAAATTACATGAATTAGATATTAATAAAGATAATGATGTAATCATGGTTATAAATTATATTACATATGAATTGTATAATTGTTCCTTTACTAAAAATGATAAATTTGTAAGGTGTTATAAAAATGTATATAATAATAAATCTTGTTACAATAAATTACTTGGAATTTCAAAAAAAAATAAAACAGTTAATAATACAAAAATAAATATTATAGAGTAATCAAGGTAATTTATTTATATTTATTTATATTTATTATCGGGTATAATTGGAATAAACGGTAAAAATTATCACTGTAAAAATTTGAAAACAATATAAAATTAAATCATAACTTATTTTTATAAGCGTTATCATGTTTAAAGACATTATGCAAAAATTTGGTTTAGAACATAATTGCCATTTAATATATGACCCAAACTTATTAGTAGTTTATAAAATTAAACATAATAACCATAGTGAAACATGCATACACTTTATTTATAATAATTAAGAGTAATAATTACATGTAATACCTAATTCTTATTTTATTCTAATCATTTTATGTTATTATAACCCATGCCCATTTTAAATAATTTATGCATCTTGGTGTAGGTAACTCAGAATATGTAAAACTACTTAAAGATATCTTAACTAAATATATCAACTAACTTTCGTTAAGATATCATTAAATATGAGCCAAGCAAGTGATTTAAAGCGATTAATCATAGATGAATATTTAGACTTGCATCGTGCCTTAATATCAAAAAAATATGGAAGTAAAAATATCGTATTATTGCAAAACGGTATGTTTTATGAAATATATAATTATCGGTGCTTGGATGGTCCTGATTTATTTGCTATTGCCGATTTATTAAGTTGTCAAATTGGGCGTAAATGCAAAAATATAGAAGAAGTATCACGAAATAATTATGAAATGATTGGATTTCCTATGCATTCACAACAAAAATTTATAAGTATATTGCTTCAAAATGGATATACAATTGCGGTATACAATCAAGAAGAAAACGGTAAAAAAAATGTAAGTCGATATTTAGACCAAATCATTAGTCCCTCTACTACAATTGATTATTGCAATCAACTTGACCATAATTTTTTAATGGCAATATATCTAGAACCACATAAAAATCAGAAAGATGAATTCTATATTTGCGCGTATAGTCTAATTGATTTATCTGTAGGCATAAACTATGTTAATGAGACTGGCTCACGCTTAGGTGATTTTCAATATGGGATTGATAAATTATATCAAACTATTAAAATTTATAATCCCAAGGAAATTATATGTCATGTTGATAAAACGCATCTTAATAATGCTGAATGGTTTTACACACGAGAACAAATCATATCTGATTTAGAAATTCAAATCGATGGACGAACTTTTCATTATTATGAAAATGAAATCGATAATAAAATATATAAACTATCCTATCAAAATCAATTTTTAGGCTCAGTTTTTCAAAATCATGGAATGCTAGACCCAATTTCATATATTGACCTTGAAAAGTTTCCAAATGCGGTTATCTGTTATATTATATTACTTGAATTTGCTAAATCACATCGTTTTGATATTATTCAAAAAATATCAAAACCTCTAATGATAGATAATCAAGACTCACTTATACTAACACAAAATTCTATTCAACAGCTTAATATTATTCCTGATAAAAACTTGTTAGAATCAAACACGCGAAATATGTCGCTTTTATCTATATTAAATCAATGTAATACTGCATTTGGAAAAAGACAATTTCGACAAAAATTACTTAACCCAATTACATCATGCGATATACTTGAGGAAAATTATAATAAAATTGAGAGTATGATATCGCAAAATATCTATAAACAAATTGAGGACCATCTGTCTAAGATTTTAGATATAGAACGATTACATCGTCGTATGGCATTGCGAGTATTAACTCCTAATGAAATGTATAATTTATACAACAGCTCCCAAAATATTGTTACTTTATTTAAATATATTGAAAGCGTATTACCTGAGCTTTTACCCAACGAATTATTTATCAATGAATATGTTGATTTTATACAAAATATACAATCAACTCTTAAATTAGACCGAATATACAAATATAATATTAATAGTATTGAACGATCCATTTTTATGGAGGGAATAAATAAAGACATAGATATCTTAGATAATGAAATAGATTGTTATCACACTGCATTTTCTACCCTTGCAAATGAATTATCTAAATATATCGATATTTCTATTAGTAAAAAAAAACCAATTACAATATTGCAAAATAACAATGGCACAGAAAGCAATGAAAGCAATGAAAGTAATGGCAGTCCCGAATTGTCGCAAAACCTAATTTCAGTTAATAGTAATGATAGAGATGGAATTTATTTAGAAACTACAAAAAAACGGGCAGAAATGATAAAACAAAAAATAGTTGGTAAAACTATTGAATTTACACTAGAAGTAGGTAATGAAGAGTCTAAATTTATAAAAACTTTTACAATAAATAGTAGCGATATCGAATATAGACAAGTTAGCTCTACTTCTTCAAATGTAAGAATAGTAGGTAAAAATATTTCAGCTTGGAGTAAAAAGATTGATGAAAAGACTAAACGAATGATTTGCATGGCATCTGAGCTATATGTTACAATTCTTGAAAAATTAGATAGACAATATAATCAACTACTACAAAAAATAGTAAATGTTGTAGGAGATGTTGATATTATTAAAACACACGCACGAAATGCGGTTGAATTAAACCTAGTTCGCCCAACCATTTCTAATACACAAGAACAGAGTTATTTTACAGCAGAAGGATTGCGTCATCCCATTGTTGAAAAAGTGCAAACAAAAACACCTTATATTGCTAATGATTTACATTTGGGTATACATAATCAAAATCAGATTTTGTGTTATGGGTATAATGCGGTTGGTAAAACAACCATGCAAAAGGCCATTTGTATCGCGATTATTATGGCGCAATCGGGTGGATTTGTAAGTGCAACACAATTTACATTTAAACCATATCATTACATTTTTACTAGGATATCAAATGTTGATAATATCTTAAAATCACAAAGTAGTTTTATGGTAGAGATGCTAGAATTGAAATATATATTAAAACATGCTAATAAAAATAGTTTGGTATGTATTGATGAATTAGTTGCATCTACTGAGCGTTTTAGTGGAATTAGTCTTGTTTGTGCAACAATACTTGAATTGCATAAAAGAACAAGCTCGATGTTTATGGCGACACATCTACATGAATTATCTTCTATGGCCCAAATAACTCAGTTACCTAATTTGAAAATCTACCATCTTGAAGTGCAATATGATGAAAATAAACATACGCTTATTTATGATAGAAAGTTAAGAAGTGGTAGTGGAACTGGATTGTATGGATTAGAAGTAGCCAGGTTTCTTGATTTAGATAGGGGGTTTATGAATGCAGCATTTGAAATAAGAAATGAATTATTGGGTAAAGATACGCAGGTTTTTGCTGCGCAAAAGAGTAATTATAATTCAGATGTGTATCTATATAAATGTGCTGTTTGCTCCTATAAACCAATATTGGATACGGATATTCCTCTTGAAACGCATCATATTCATTTTCAGTCTTGTGCAGATACTTTAGGGAATTTTAAAGAATTGGGATTTCATAAAAATGTAGAGCATAATTTAGTGTGTTTATGTAGAAATTGTCATACGCAAGTCCACAACAATTTAATACATATTAATGGATATATTACCACAAGTAATGGAGTAGTGTTAGATTATATTAAAAATGAAACGGCTGTATCATGCGACGAGCCCACAAAAACAATTGTTAAAAATATGGGAAGGCGAAAATTAGATCCTCAACAAATTAAAATTGTGCAAGAATTATTGACATCTAATCAAACCAAAAATTCAAATCATAAAAACCTTCTTAATAAGAAATTAATCATAACCGAACTAAATATTAAACATGGAATTCATATTGATTACAAAATATTATCAAAAATAGAAAATAATAATTATTAGAAATAATTAAATAATTAAATAATTAATAATTTAAATATTTAATTATTAGAATTATGGTTTATTTCTAATAATTATTTTTTTAATAATTATTTTATAGATGTATTTAACTTATTATAAATTACTCATAATATAATATATATATTATGAGTAATAGTAATCTTTTGATTATTGATAATAGTATTCAGGACTATCAAGCAATTATAAATGCACTTAATACAGATACAAAATATATACTTTTGGATAGCTTGACCGATACATTTAATACACTTAAAACAAAAATAACCGAGCTCAGCACACAAAATTTTGGCTCTATTGGTATCATCCAACATAATATGGGAGGTAGTGCATATTGTTTATTTAAAAACAGTAATGCACTTGATTTACAACAATCAACACTTGCAAATGTAGAAGTGGCAGACCATAATTTAGATACATGGAGTGAGTATAGTAACTTTATAACCTATTTAAAAACAGAGTATTCTATGACTAATTTTGATCTTATGGCATGTGCTCTTTATTCTGACCCAAATTGGAAATATGTAATTGATACCTTAGAAACACAAACGGGTGTAAATATTAGAGCATCCAAGGATGACACCGGCTCAGCAGAATTAGGTGGGAATTGGTTTTTGGAAACGGATAGTGTTAATCTTAAGGATGTGTATTTTACGGATGCCATTGATGGGTTTAGGGGGTTATTAGAAACACCGTTATATGCATTTACTTCACACACCTTTACAAATGCAAGTGCAACGGGAAGAACGGGCCCATTTCTGTCCGCAGTCAGAAGTGCCTATGCTAGTGCAAGTTGGGCACAAGATATAAATAATAATTATTTAAATATGACAAACAATAATGGAATTCAATTATGGACTGTGCCTGCAACCGGAAATTATACGATACGAGCTGTGGGAGCGACTGTACCTAGTGGGACAGATTATCAAAAAGGAGGGGATGGAGTAGTAACAGTTGCACTGACAAAGGGTGAAGCTATTCGAATTTTAGTAGGACAAATGCCTACCAATTCTGAGGGTACTAGTAGCTGGTCAGGCGCTGGAGGTTCATTTGTAGTGAGAGGACAAGATACACCGATTATTGTTGTTGGTGGTGGTGGTGGAAAAGGTGGTGGAAATGTAGTAGGTAGTAGTAATGCTTGGAATAATACATCAGGTCAGGATGGAAGTGATAGCACAAATGCATCTGGATATATGTATGGTACTGGCGGTAGTGGAGGTAATGGTGGAAACGCTGGTTTACACACAATGAGTGGCAGTGGTGGTGGTTTTTTTGGTGACGGTGCAAATGGAACTAACTACCAATATGGAAATGGTGGTAGTAGTTTTATAAACGGAGGTAATGGAGGCACCGCACAAATGGCCAGTGGAGCAAATGGTGGATTTGGCGGTGGCGGTGGTGCCTCTGGTGGATATACTGGTGGAGGTGGTGGTGGATACTCGGGTGGTGGACAGGGGTCATATGATAATAATAATCAATGGTCCTCTGGTGGTGGTGGTGGTTCATACAGTATCACTGGTAGTTTCGCAGCCTTTTCCTTAAATAATAGCGGCCATGGCTTTGTCACAATAACAGCTCCAGTTAGTAGTACAATAACCGGCACTGATAATAATGTGTCGCTACCCTATAATGGTAGTGCACAAACCGCAACTGTTATTTCAAATCTATCACCCAATGGTGTGACTTATACCGGCACTCTAACTGCATCTGGAACAAATATTGGTCAATACACCTCAACGATAACAGGAACAAGTCCATACACCGGAACTGTGACTGGCACATTAACAATTACCGCAATTTCATCTACATTCACATGGTATACATCTGCAATTACAAAAGCATATCTAGATATCGATTTTCCTCTTATTGCTCCAACTGATTCAAATAGTCAAGGTGCCTTTACTTACACAAGTAGTAATACATCCGTAGCTACTATAAGTGGAACAACCGTTACCATAGTCGCGGCTGGGTCAACAACATTAACTGCAACACAAGCAGCATCGGGTAATTACACCTCTGGAACTACAACTGCAACTTTAACAATTAGTCCTATAGCACCATCTATATCATGGGCTAATATAACAGAATATTTTAGTTTAGGCACGCTTATCATCGACAGTGCCATTGCCCCTATTTCAAATAGTAATGGTAAAATCACGTACACAAATAATAGTGATACATCTACGGCAACAATTGCAGATGCCGGTAGTGATATATATGCAAGTGTTGTTGTAACATTACCTGCTGCAAGAAAAGCAATAAATACATTATTAGATAACAATTTAACTATGTTGTTTCGTTATGTTGGTTCAACTATATCCGCCACTGATTTTCATACAGCATGTGATAATCAAGGACCTACTTTAACCGTTGTAAAAGCGGGAAATGGTGCAATCGCTTTAGCATTTGCAAGTGTTAGTTGGTCATCAACTCAAGGATATGTATCAGCGACAATTGGAAGTTGTTGGTTATGCCCTTTTCAAACCAGTCCTACCGCAACACCAAATACAACTCTATATGATAATAGGGTAAATCCAGAATATAGTATAAATAACCATCCTAATTATGGTCCATCATTTGGGCATGGACATGATTTAAACATAACTAATACCAGTTATTACACGAATCCTACTGGATATCAAACACCACCCAATGGTTTATTTAATAATGGCACGGGAAATCAATCATTTACACTTGCATCTATTGAAGTATATAAATTGAATAATGAACCCTTAATTACCTTTCTAAAAGCTGGAACTATAACATTAACTGCAACCCAAGATGCATCTGGTGATTATACAAGTTCTACAATAACAAATCAATTAACAATTCTAGTTAGTGCAATAACCGGCACTGATAATAATGTATCCCTACCCTATAATGGTAGTGCGCAAACCGCAACAGTTATTTCAAATCTATCACCCAATGGTGCAACTTATACCGGCACTCTAACTGCATCTGGAACAAATATTGGTCAATACACCTCAACGATAACAGGAACAAGTCCATACACAGGAACTGTGACTGGCACATTAACAATTACCGCAATTTCATCTACATTCACATGGTATACATCTGCAATTACAAAAGCATATCTAGATATCGATTTTCCTCTTATTGCTCCAACTGATTCAAATAGTC
>Ga0209190_1000553_pt1 | contig 27402 bp, 22 predicted proteins | sample M_140205_XF_Meta_FD_187315 | JGI IMG/M metagenome (GOLD analysis project Ga0209190, IMG submission 187315) | Freshwater microbial communities from Lake Montjoie, Canada to study carbon cycling - M_140205_XF_MetaG (SPAdes) (version 2) | ecosystem: Environmental > Aquatic > Freshwater > Lake...
CAATCAGCTCGTTACCAGAACTCTTGAGTAGCTTGATGTGCTCATTGGCCGCGTTGAGTTCGCGTTCGATGTTCTCAGCTACTATTTGTAGATCGTAAATGTTACACGCCGCATCCGTCCTCGGTGTATCGCTCACGGCTTGGCCTCCTTGGCTTTGCGCCACTTCTCAATCTCCATGTGCCACCCCATAAAGGCGGCAGCAGCGCATAGCGCATCACCCGCCTCCTCCAACCGCTTGATGCGGTCGTTTGCTGCGTTGAGTTCGCGTTCAAGTTGCCGAGCAAAATCGGCATCGCAAACCCGATACTTAGAATCATGCGGAAGGAATGCTTCGGCATCCGTCCTCGGGGTGTCGCTCATTTCACCTCCTTCGCTTTCGATTTCCCCTCTTCAATAATTGCCATCACGCACCGCTTCTTTACGCCGATAGCCTTCGCCACGTATTCCAAGCTCTGGCCTTCGTTCCATAATTTCCAGGCGCGTTGGGCATTGTATGCCGACGAGTTCATCCGGGATGTCACCGCAGCCGGATGAGGGAAGCTGATCCAGCCACGGGCCACTGCGTTTTGGATGAGTGAGTTCATGGGCGTTTCTTTTGAATCTTCAATCCAGCTTTTTTACACAGACCACAGATCACGCTCGGAGCGCGGCCGAACTTCTTGGACAGTTCTTTGTAGGAAAATGTTGGGTTGTCTTTCACGAACCGCTCGATGGCTGCCTTCTCTTTCTCGGTCATCGGGCTCCAACCTTCTTTAGGTTTCTCGACTACAACGGTTTTCGTGATCGTGGGCTGTGGGCCCATCAGGCGTTCAATAGCTTCACGCGACAGGTTCATCTTTGAGAATCCAGGTGGGTGATTGAATGATTTGAATGGAATCCCCATTGTAGCCGGGCCATGAATCCGTGTCCTCGCAGACCATCCACTGGCGAATCCACGACTGCCATGTGGTCGATCCTTTGTCTAGCGAATCGGTGTCCAGCTGGTAAACGGCGACCGCGTAGGGCGCCTGGTCTTCGACGCAGACCCACTGCCATGCGCGGGTCTCGCCAGTGATATCCCGGAAAAGGTCCCGGTAGTACGCCGCCTGCACGTCGTAGCGCAGCTGACCGATCTGCCGGCGGAACCCGGCCTTGCTAGCATCCCTCGTTTTCTTGAGATCGACGATTACCGGCGTCGCATCTGGAAGCCAGTCGATCAGGCCCTTGCGGTCGCAGCCCTCGAACTCGCCAAACATCCCGACCTGGGCCTTACCCGGCTCGGCCAGTAGGCGGCCGGCGACCGGGTGTTCACGGACGGACTTAACCATGCGCTCGACAGTCTCGATCGCGTCCTGCTTAAACACGGTGACCCGGCGGTACTCCTGGTCCTCTCGCCAGGCGCGTGCTTCCTTGGTTCTGAAGTCGTCGTAAGGAGATGTGGTCCAAAGGTACGGCGTCCCGAGGACCTTGTGATCCAGCAGGGAGCCGATCGCCATGGCCTCGGACGGCTCGCGTTCTTCCTCGAAGCCAATCATAGCGTGCGCTGGCGACCGACTGAACGCCTTGAGGCTTGAGATGTTGATCGCCGGGTGACTGCGGTAGGTGTTTACGTCGATGGGGTGGACTAACTTCACAGCGCACCTCCCGCCTTCACCACTGCACGGCCGATACCGCGCTTATTCCGGATGATCCACTGCTTAATCTCGGGCGGCAGGTCCACGGCCATCGGGAAGGTATCAGCCTCGGGCCACCAGTTCAGTTCACAAGCAAGCTTCGCCAGCTGCGGATAGGTGATACCGATCGCGGTTAAGGTTGACTCGACTGTTTCCAATTCAGGCTCCGGTGTGGGAACGGGAGCGAGCGGGGCGGGTGCGGTCTCAACGATCTCCGGTGCGGGTTCAGGAGCGGCGGGAGCGGGCGGCTCCACGATGGCAATAGCCTCGGCTTCCTTCTTCTTGCGCGGCTTGGGCTCAACAGGCACAGGAGGCGTGGGTGTAACGTCCATGATGGATGAACTCACGGTGACCGACTGGACCACTTGCTGGGCCGCAGGGGTGTCCTGGACCTCTTCCGAGGTGTGCATACCGAGTGCGATCTCGGGCGCGTAGGTGCGGCACCAGAAAGCGCCAGCCCGGTACTGGAGCATCTGCTCCGGCATGGTCTTCCACTTGGAGCCAGACTTGCCGTACCAACCCTCGACCTTGGCCATGTTGATGTTCACGAGGGCGCCAACGAGTTCCAGGTTGGAGTCGCGCTCGACTGCGAAGGCGCGGCAGCCCCACTCATCTGTCCCCTCTTTTCCAACCCAGCGGAAACGCATCGGACTGAACCGACCGCAGCTGTTGACGGTGGCGATCAAGAACGAGGCAGACCACGTTGGCTTGCCGTGGATAGGAACCATGGATTGCATGACAGCCATGACCGAGGCGCCAATGCGCTGACTGAGTTCCAGCGCGATGATGCAGTTGCCCAAGTTGGCCTCGCCCCGGTAGGCGTCGGGAACAAGGGTGCTGGACGCAAGGGCCTTGGCCATGCGTTGGACTGAGACGAACGCGTTCTCCGAAGAGAAGGCGCTGAGAGGTTGTGCTTGCTGCGTTGCGACTGTTAGGTTGCTCATACGTCAGTCAACGTATGGCAAGTGCCACGCAACGTCAATACAGGATTATCGGATTCCCACTGATTTTTTCGATTTTGCGTTCGCGATATCCTCGATGCGGTTCAGCTGTCGCTTGGTCGCTGTCGCTGGGTCCAGCTGAGAGATACGAGTCTTAAGCTCGACCGCTCGCACCTCCTGCATCCTGGTCAACTCCTCTGGTGTAGCCTGCCGTTCCACGCGTCCAAACTGATGGAACCGATTGTTCTGTTGTGTCGCTGGAGTCCATCCGGTTTTAGCCAGCACCTGGTAAGCGCGGTCAGTTTCATTGCCGCCCACGATTGCGCTGCCACCCGTCAGGATTGACATAATACGTTCCGTGGCGCGCGGTGTACCCACTGGGTCTCCGAGGAAGTTACGGTCAACCTTTCCGCTCCACGGTGTTGGCGCCAGGAGGTTTATGAACGTCTGGTCCTTCGGGTTGAACTGCGCGCCGGACATAGCGGTGAGTTCACGCACCAGGGGTCCAAACGGAATCAACGGGCTCACGGCGCCGGCCACGATCTTGCCTAGATCAGGGGCTTGCCGGTAGGTTCCTGACCCGATTAGTCCAGATGCGGTGCGGCCTTGCGCTACTGCGGAGTAGGCTCCGTAAGCTAACGCTCCAGCCATGTCTTTGGCGGTAAGCTCTCGGGGCTCAAACTTCAGGCCCTTCTTTTTAGCAGCGGCCTCAGCCTTCTGATTCAACCGATTACGTCGCGCCACCTGGTACTGAAGTTCTCCAACCCCGGCGAGCGCCGGCCGTGCAATCTGGATTGGCCCCGTGTTGAGCGACACGCGCAGTATCTTTCCGCCTGGAAGGTCAAGTTCCATGGTGTTCGGCTTGTGGCCATCACGTTCCCATAGGTCAGCTTCCTCTTTGTCGTCTGGCCATTTAGTGAACACTCGCAGGGCGCCAGAGAGAACCAAGGCAGCCAAAGCGCCGGAAAGCCCGAGTCCAGTCGCGGCCTCAATCTTACGCTGAGTCCGATCTTCAGGGGTTTTATACCAAGCGGAACCCTCAAACGAACTCGGGACGAACCCCCCGCCAGCGAATGTCAGGGCGCGATTGATGCCGATCGCGATCGCGTTAGAGAACCGCCCGACAGGGTTTGGAATACCAGCTTTTGCTAGCCAGTCATTTGCACCCTTCATTCCTTTTCCAATCTGCCCTCCAAGGCCCCCAGTCTCTTCAACGTTCCATCCGATTGTGGATCGAAGATCCTGGGTAACCTGCTTCAGGTTATCGACGTCGAGTCCAGCAGCTTTAATCCGCTGGTACTGCCTGGCGCGTACGACATTCCATGCAGCAGCACGACGCTCTTTCGGAGTGATGTTGGGATCGTCTCCGACAAGAGCTTGCGCCATCGCATACTCAGCGGTCGCATCTCCAAGTGCAGCACGGGCAGCTTTGCGTGCCTGCTTCGGGTCCATTCCTTGCAGTCGGAACTGAGACTCCGCCCATGCCCCAATCTCTTGCTGCTCAGCAAGCGTGCCCTGGAGCGCGTCCAGCGCAGAGGCGTACCGATACGACAGCTGCACGATCCCAACCATCCGAAGCATGGTTGCACGAGCGTAGTCGCCGCTCTTTGCGTACTCGGTCGCCTTGGCGTTAATTCGATCGAGAGCCCTGATTCCACTCTGGATACCCATGATGGTATCGCGTTCGGCGCGTCCTTTGGCAGCTTCCAGCGCAGAGGTGAGCGCCATATTTAACGACTGGAACCGGGCCTTATAGGAATCCTCCAGGGCGGTCCCAACGTCTTTCCACAGACGCGTCTGTCGATTTGCAGACTTGTCAGCATTGTACCTTCCGACCGCCGCTGAGACGGCGCGCGTCGGAGTGTAGTAGAACATCTGCGTGAACGTATCTATCAGCTGCTTTGTGGCGAAGCTGGGCTTGAACAGCAGCTCAGCGGAAACAACCTCGTTGATCGCCCTGGCTCGGTTCTCTTTGTTTCCACGGATCGGAATAGTCATCGACGCCCAACGCCTCTGGATCTCACGCATGATGTCAGCGCGTTTCCCGAGGTTCATTGCGGCCTTGATATCGTCGGTTAATCCTTTCTTCTTTTCCTCCTCGTTGGCTGTGCTGAGTTCCTGCTCCAGGCGCGCTAGGTCTCGAAGACGGCTAACCTCGGCGTCAGTTGGGATTTTCCATCCAGCCTTCTTAGCAATGCTTTGAAGGAGCGCCGCCGAGTCCATGCCACCGGCATTCACGAATTGCTCGATTTTCTTCCAAAGCGGAGTGCCCGGACCAAAATCTCGAATTTCGTTCGGGGTCAGCTTCTCAACCGCCTGGCTTAGCGCGGTGATTCGCGCTCGCTCAAACTTCACCTGGAACGCTTTGGCCAGCGCAATTCCAGTCTTGTCAGCTAACGCTTGGTCGATCGCGAGTTCACTCAACAGAGCCTGCGAGAACGCCTTAGCGAGTTGTGCTTGTGTGCCTTGCGGAGTCTCCAGCACGCGCTTCACGAGGTCGCTCATCTTAGGAACCAGCCGTTGCAACGCGGGATTCTTAGCCACACTCTCGGCGATGCGCTGGTCCAGTAGTCCGGCACGGATACCACCGGCCAGTCGATTGACAGCCTTGGCGCGATCCGCAGCGACTTGAGCGTCGGTCTTCGGCTGAGCTAGATCGAACTTCACGTCGTTGGCGCCTACAATCTGGCTCACGACCGAGTTCTCGGATTCCATCATCCGCTCGGTGAGGTGAGTCCACACAGCACCCTGCATCCATTCGTCGGTCAGCTTCTCGGCCGCCGTGATCTGATTCAGCTTGCCGGTCAGGAACGCGAGCTTCTCGGCTCGGGTCTGAGTTGCCATCTTGAGAAACTCATCACCATTCAAGTAGGTCTTAGCGACCCGCTTTAATAGATCACGAGTCGCTTGTGAGCGGTAACGCGGATCCTCGGTGATGCCGGCGTTGATTAGCCTCTGGAGACGATCACTGGCCGTGGTGGGTCCAGACTTAGTCTTCACGTCCAAGAAACTGTTCAGCACTCGCTGACGTGCCAGTTGGACCTGAGAACCCACGTTCGCAGTAACCATCTGCATCACGCGAGCCTTGGCCTCAGGGGACGCTCCGGCGAGGTCCATGATCTGAGCCACTGCATTCAGCTGCTCTCCGATCACGCGACTCATTTCAGCGTTCGGCCGCTGAACCAAACGATTGAGGTCGATCTTCGGTGGCGCGGGAGGTGCGACTTTTTTCTCGCCAAACTGGACTCCTTTAAAGCGTCCACGGATTACATCCTGGGCGAGCTTCAGGGTGGTCGGCGAGTAGTTGAGGAACCCATCTCGAATCGTGCGCCAGTGAGCGTACTCGGGAAGGTTTAATCCATCCTCGATCGACTGTGGGGTCGGCTCATCACCGGCCGCTTTAGCTTCTCGATACTGCTGCATGAGAGCCATATCGCCAGTCGCTTCAGCCATCATGGCCGCCCATCCAGCGTTGAACTCAGCATCCTTAACTGCGTCCTCGGTGGCTTTCTGAACCTTCGCCTGTGTTGCGGGAGTGGTCATTAGTGCGAGGCGAGCATCAGGCGTGAGCTTCTGTGAAGGAACCTTCGGGGCTTCTGTTACGCCTAAAGCCAGCGCGTTCTCAATGATCTGCGCGATGGCTTCATCTTCCAGGGCCTGCCGCTTGGCCGCCTTGTTATTCTTCGCAGCTGGCGGTTTCACCTTGAGGCGTCCTTGGACAGCGCGGTAAACCCGACCTCCGGTGTCGGCTAGAGCCATGACTCCAAGCTGCTCAACTACCGGCTGTAGCTGAGGGTTCTCACCGACGATTTTATCGATCTCAGTTTGTGTGAACTGGCCGCGATAGGCTGACAGAATCCTGTCTAGGATTTTCGCAACTTCCCTACCATTAAAGGTATCGGAATAGACTGACGTAAGGTAGCCTGTAACGTTTCTCGCAAACGCCACGAAGTCTTTCACTGAAGCGTTCAGGCTTGCCAGCTGGCGACCTGCCTCGGAAGCCTCAGACTGACCAATACGGTAAAGCTCATCTCGTGTTTCCTGGCTAAATCCATCGGCGACTGAAAACTGGTTTCGCAGTGAATTGATCAGCGCGAACATCGTGTCACCGCGACCGTCCGCCTTGGCTTTGATGAACTTCTCCTTGGCGATTTTGATAAGCCTTCGGCCGGCGTCTTCTTGATCCAACCCTTCGACTGGAGCAAACAGGTTTTCAGTGATGGGGCGGAACTTAACCCCAGCTTCGTTGAAAGCATCAGTTGCCAACTGAACACCAGCGTCGAGAACTTCAGGAGTAAGCGCCCGGCGACCAGCCACTGTGTCCTCAAACCCTCCGCGCTTCGTAGTAACCGGCTCCTCTGCTGTGCTGTAAATCATGCCGAAGTCGCTGCTCGGAGCTTCCTTCGCTATATTTTCCACATCCGCCAGGATCTCAGCGGTCGGTTCTACGGCAGATCCTTGAGCTTGATCCCACGCGTGTTGTAGCGCCGGACTCAGCTTAAGATTTATGCTCGCGGCCCATTCTGATGCGGTCTGGATACCCTTACGGATCGCGACAGCAGCAAGGTCTGCAAATGCCTTGAGAACCCGGCGAGCGGATTCCTCAGGCGTCGGGCCTTCAGTGATGCCTGCCTTAGGGGTGATAGACTCGACGAACTGAGCGACCGCGTCCGATGCTTCGGCGACGGCGTCGCCTAGATCTATCTGCGTCTGCGCCTTCTCCTGGGCAGCCTTTGCTTCGGCAGCAGCACGAGCGGCAGCTTGGGCCTTTTGCTTACGAGCTTCGAGGTCTACGCCTTTTTCTCCAACCAGGGCGAAGTCTTCGACCTGTGTACTGGAGATTAGGTCTCCCTGGTTCTGTCCAGCTGCGAGACGTGGCTTACGTTCGGTAGGAGCCGGACTTTCGGTAGGAAATTCAAACGCATCTCCTGGTCCACGATCAGGAAGTTCATCCACGAAGATCGTGTCGTTCTCAGTTAGTTGCTGAACTCCGAATTTATCCCCATCACGAATCGTGTAGTCTCCATCTGGAGTGACAGCTGTAACCTCGAATTGTTCACCTTGAATCTTGAACTTGTCTCCAATCGCAAGGCTTCCGACAGACACTTCGACCGGGCCGTTAGGCTCGCCAGCATTTTGCATCCCCTCGGTTTGAGAATCTACGAAGGCTTCATCCTGCGCCTGCAAGAACGCGTCGAGGCCCATCGCCTCTTCGGCGCCGGCAGCGGCGGCCTTAGCCTCTTGCTTCATTGCGACCACGTCCCCCTTGCGGCCCCGTGCAGCCTTGTCAACTTCAGCCCAGAACTCGGACACACTCATGTCTCCGTACTTGCCGGGGTTTTCTGTGGCAAGCTCTGCGAGCAACTGGTCTGGCTGATTTCGGCTCGCTGTACCGCGTGACCTTCCTCCAAAGATTTTATTGAAGTACGGATCGAGCCTTGGGGCATCGTCGTAGAGGTCCTTGATTTTCTCTAGGCGCTTTTCCTTCTTGGCCTGAGACTTAGACATGACGCCACCGAGGCTGATGATGTCATCTAGGATGTCTCCTTTGGACGCCCACTCACGGGCTTTCTTAGATTTAGGAGCCTTAGCAGCGGCAGGCTTAACCGGAGTCTGAGTTACCGTAACCGCACCTGGGGTTAGTACGACGGTGCGTGTTGGAGAGGTGGGTGCAGCGACGGGAGGGGTGGGCGCCGGCGTCACCGGCCCTGGCTTATTGAAATCCAGCGTCACACCCTTACCAGCGTTCCGGAACACGCGAACTGGAGCGCCGCTGGAAATCTTCCGAAGAGCATTGTTGAGTGACTTTTCGGACTGCGCTTCAATCGTGACGTCCTCATCAACCTTGATGGTGTACTTCGGTTGGCTTCCACGTTCTTCAGGTGTACCAACGATCGACTTAGCGAAGGCAACGATTTCGCCAGTGTCACGATCAATCATCCCATCCACGGTGCGGTTCTGGAACGGGAACGTGCGTGAGGTGGTGGGAGTGACAGGAGTAGGCGTGACGACAGCAGGGATGGTCGGAGTTTCTGATGGGGTAACCGGAACCTCGGCCGGCGCCGCAGGCGCCACACCAGTCGCAATTTTGGTTCGATATAATGTTAGCGCTTGTTTCTCTCCAAACCCAAACTCGGCGGAATTATCCCCGGCTTCTGCCTCCGCTTCTCTTCTTAAAAGATTAACGTAATCTGAGTATTCGTCGGGGTTGAGAGCCGGTTCTTTTGAGAACGGCACAGCCTCTTGCGTCACAACCCCAGGCTTAGTCCACCCCGTGGTCTCATCAAACTCAAAGCCCGCCTGCTCCAGCTGGCCAACACGGCCGGCGAGTTCCTCGAAGCGGTCCAGTTGCTCCTCCTCAAGCATATCGGACGCAGACGCTCCATCAAGGAAGTCAACGATCCCGTTATACTCGTTGGTCTCCTCGATCGTCAGCGGCTGGACTTCCGTTTGGATTTCGGCCCCTGCTCCTTCGGCAGGCCGCCCTCCTTGATCCACTTCTGACAGTCCCACTTGGACTTCGGGTTGCGGTTTTTCTGCGCGAAGCAGGCTTTCACCTGCGCCTTGTTCTTGAACGGCATTTTCGGTGGTGGTTGGGGTTTCTGTGATCGGAATGACGGGCGCCACTTCTTCTCCAGCAGCTTCCATCTCCAGCTGCATTTCCGGAATAGTAAAGCCTTCCTCTGGTGGTGTAATGCGGATTGGCCCAGAAGGCGCGCCGCCGGAGTTGATGCCAGCAAGGGTGGCGGTGGCGTTGGGTAGTGGGTTTGATGGATCTCCGCCAATCGCAGCGCGTCCAGCGGCTTGACGATTGATAATTTCTTGGATTTGAGCCCCTGAAAGCGGCGCATTAAGTTCCTGTGCGAGACGTTGGTTTGCAGCGACGCGCCCAGCTTTGCCTCCCACCAATCCCATTAAACCGCCAACCCCAAAACCAGCTGCCCCAGACTCGAACACTCCCTCGGTGAGCTTCTGGTCAGGGTTGTAGGTCTTTTTGGCGACCGCATTTCCAAGCCAATTTTCTGTGATCTCCTGAGTACCTTCTTCAACAGCCGTGCGCGCGGCTTCCTTGAAGATGCTTTTATTAACCTGCCCAGCAACAGCGCGTCCAAATGCTGGCACTGCTCCAATACCAAACTCGGTGAGCGCCCCTATCGGTGCCGTGTACAGCGCCGATTGGTATTGCTTAACTGGTTTTTCAGCTTGGAGTCGATTTACCTCCGCTGCGTCCCCTTCGGCTAAAGCTTGAGCGATTCTGGCATCGTAAACCTTGCCTGTCTTTTGCGCTGCATCTTCACCTGCGCTGAATCCGTAGGCCAACTGACCAACACCTGGAACCACTGAAACCGGAAGCGATCCAATCCCGCTTGCTATCTGAGTCAGGTAATCGTCCTGGCGCAACGGGTTAACCGGAAACGCTTCTTCAGCTCCTTCTTGAAGCGCCTTGCCCATCTGGAATGTCGGGCTAGCCTCAAGCTCCGCCGCACGCGCTTGGTAAACCTCCGGCGGTACTTCTTTGACACGTTTCTCCCAGGCTGCCCGCCTACGTTCGTAAGCCGCCATTCCAGCGGGACTCTCAACCTGTGCCGCTGACATTATCGGAGGCGGCTCTTCAAGGCCTACGCGAGTTAGGCCCATCATACCCCCACCGATCATGCGGCCACCTTGCTGCATGAGGGCGTTGCCGGCGGCTGGAAGCGCACCTTGTCGAAGTGTCTGCGAGAACTCCAGCAGTTGGTTTTCTCCGATCCGGTCATCAACTTCAACCAGACCAACTCCTTCGATATCAACGATGCGTGGCATGGGTTACCTTAGTACTTTAACGGCGTGTAGACTGCACCAAACGGTGCATTTTGGTCATAAGAAAGTCGCCCTACCGGAGCCGCATTCGTGGAGGCAGGTGCATCCGATGGCTTCGACAGCTGCTTAGCCCTGTAGGCATCCCGCTCTTCGGCGCTCATTTTGATCGTTTCGACGATTTTTCCTGCATCGTCCAGAATGTTTACTGTGTAAGGACGATCAACGTTTACCTTTTCAACCTTAGGCGTCTTCATTAGGACTGTTCTGCCTCCTCCAATGTCCACATATTGATATCCCTTTGCAGGTTTTTCAGGAGCAGTCATTGCAGGCGGTTGAACTAGCGTTTCAGGAATGCCTTGTGTTTGCCTAATCTCATTCAACACATTGAGTTCAGTGTCTTGAGAAGGCCCGCTGATTGCTGATTCAACTCCTGCCGGTAACGCTTTCGGCTTCATCGCAATCATTCCTTGCGATGCCAAGATGCGGTTATACGCGGTTTCGTTCTCCATTTTTTTCACTATCCCGAGCGCCAACCCCTTCTGAAACGCTTTGGTGCCTCGGATTTTTTTGTCAACATCACCTATTGGTGCGCCAAGGGATTCGGCTAATCCAGCGGTCTCGTTAAACGCATCTTGCCCCTCCGCTTCCTTGAGTTTTCTTGAGGATTCAACCAAGTTCACTGAACCGTCCGGGTTCAGTGTTAGGTGCTCAGCAAACTTCGACCCAAGCACATCGGCCCGATTTTGTGCCGCCAACGTCGCCGCCTCCCGCCGCTGGTCAACGAGGTCCTGGTAATACTGCCCTCGCACCCGCGTATCTTCAGCACGCTGCGCTGCTGCTTCCTCCCTATACTGCCGCTGATTCGCCAGCTGCACGCCTTGGAGGTACGATTGCCCGATGTTTTCGAGTCCTGAGAAGGGGTTTGCCATAAAATTTTAGCTTAGTCCTTGGCGACCGTAACCTGTCGGCATTCCGGTTGAATAATTCCAATCACCACCTACGCCAGCATTAGCGCGAGTTTGCGCCCCCAGCTGCGCGAATCCAAGGTTGGTCAATCCTGATCCAAGCGATCCGAATGCCTGGCCAGCAACTCCAGTTGCGCTCGGCATACCAGCAACTCCAAGGAGAGCCTGCTGCTGGGCGCCGCGTTCACCTCCGCGAAGTGAAGCGATCTGTTGCGGGGTAAACTCGTAGTTTGCTAGCGGTGCCATTGGTGTGGTTCCGATGATGTTGGCAAACTGTTGAGCACCAAGGTTTGTCATATCCAGGCTGGTCCTGCCAATGTCTCGCGCCACGAGATTTCTTCCAGCTGCGCTTCCCGCGTAACCACCTTTTACAGCCTGACCGGCGGCTTTGCGCTGGACCTGAGCTAGCACGTCAGGTGGCAGCTCGCCTTGCAGCAATGCCATTGCGTTCTGGGTGCGCTGAGCTTGGCCTTCCTGATAACCAGGAATCTGAATACCGAGCGACTCCAGCAGTTGGGCGCGACTAACCGCATTTCGCTCAGCCTCCATTTCACGAGCACGCGGCGCGTTCAGGGAGGATTCTCCCATCACTTGGCCAATGTCGATTCCTGGAAGGTTAGCGGCGTCACGGGCCTGCCGGCGTGCGGCGCTAGCAGACGATGCTGACATGGCACCTCCGGCCAATGAGCCGATGGCTCCAACTCCTATTGCTGTTCCTACCCAAGACATAATAAGTATTTGTTAGACCTCACGTAAGTAAGGTCGTTGCGTATCTCTTCGTGATTTTTCTTGTTCAGAGGATTAGGATGGACAGTTACCCAAACCGTATCCTCTTGGATCAAAATTGCCCTTCGTGTCTGCGGTAGGGTAATTCCGTACATCGGTGCCGTGTAGGTCACCACACCCTCGGTTTCACTGATCACCGTCAGCTTTCCTCGAAGCAAGAAAAACGGGTGATCGAACTTGTGAATCAGGCTGGTAATAATCGACCCGGCTGGAGCGAAAATTTCCCGCACGTACAACCCTTCTGGGTAAGTATGCGTCAGCGGGCATTCGATCTGTGGCTTGTCGGATACAAACGCCTCCCAGCGATCCAGACGATCGTCGAGCAGAACACCGTCGTCGGTTAGAAAATCCAACCACGTAATAGGCTGCACGGCTACTGGAAGCTCTTCGGTCATCAGATGAATCCACCAAACCTATATTGAATCTTAGCAGACCCGAAAGGCTGCACGTTGATTACGCTGCGCTCGTTGGGGCTGTACGCCTCAAGCTCATTCCGAAGCGACCGAAGTGCTAGCTGGATCTCGCGCTCAGCCTCGGTGTACTGATTCCGGTCTTCCTTTTGGATCGCCTTCATCATGTGCTTGATCGCCTGGAGGTTCCCGATAAACAGCCAGTCTGAATCAACGATCGCCGGTATGAAGTCCAGGCGAACGATCGCTTCCACGACCGTGTTGGTGCAAGTCTCGTCTGCTGGCACGCAGCCGTCTCCGTTGTCGATACAGCAATTGTCCTGGGTGGTGCTGCACGAATTAGCCCCACCGCAGACCTCGGGCATCCCGACAAGGTAGGTGCGTCGGTACTCGGGGTTCTGCTCGCTTGGGCCCCAGACTGCGACCTGGGTTAATAGACCAGTTGTGTCGTTTTCCGCAATAATCGTCAGGCTTCCTTGAGTCAGCGGCTTCTGGGCGCCAGTCAGACCCGGTTGCTTGAACCGATTACTTGTCCGGACGTAGGCCGTGATAGAGGGGTTTGGAAGAGTAACGTACTCACCCCAGACGTATTCTCCGGTGACCGAGTCCAACGTACGGATTGGGATCCCATTGGGATCAAGCCCCTGGAGAAGCACGCGTTTACCGGCATCAGCTGAGAGCTGCGGCGTCACCCTGATGTAGCAGTTGCCAACCGAGTCCCGAAATTGCGTCACCATGCCGCGATCCAGCAACTGGTCTTGCTCGCATCCTTCACGGCCGCATCCGGTGCGCGGTGCGCGGGTGTCCGTCTGGAACTCGTACCACTGATTCTGGATGGGGATGTTGTAGCCGCAGAGGTTCATCGCCTCGATCGTCTTGACCTCACGGGGCCAGGTGATGCAGCCGGCGGTCACGCAGACGCGCAGCTTCTTGTACGTGCCCCACCACTTGCCCATGTCTGCCAAGCGAGCCTGAGCCTCGTTGAGCAGCTGGACGAAACGCTCGTCGCAGGTGGCCAGACCGACTGCCTGCGGGATCGTGGAGTTCTTGGCTTGGGCGAGGGTTTTTCTCATGGGACGTAAGCCGGGTTTAGGGCCGTGGCGTAGACTTTGATTCGGTAATTAGTTGCGTTGCTGGCCGCTAGAAGTGGAGGAATCATGTACGAAAAAATGAGACCACCAATTCCTGCGTTAAACGCAGTTGCCTGCACATTGATTTGAGATGGATCGCACAGATATCTAAATGCTGGGAGATCCGTTGTTCTATCGCAAAGAAAATGAAGACAATCTACTTCTTGACCTTCATACCAAGTAAATACCGTGTTCGGGGCAGTAGCGGCATCTGTGTATGTATCGAATGTTCCTGGCAATCCAGTTGCGCGAATTAAAACCGCTCTAACCATAAACGGCATCACACCGAAACCATGATTGAACGGCATAAAAGTGCCGTCCTGAACGATTGGTATTGGTGCCGACGCATACGTCAAAAACTGCTTCAAACTCAGCCGCGTAAAATCCCGTTTCTGCGTTAGCAGCTGGAAATTTACGCCATCGTAGAGCACTGAAACCACCTGCCCAGCCAGGATGTCGTTTGCCGCTAACGCCACCGTGCCGTCCTTCGTGATCGTCTTGGCGCCCTTGGCATCGACATTTAACGTACAGCCAGCAGCGTTGGTGTGGTTCGCAATGAAAGTGTAAATCTGGCCGGTGCGGTAAGCTGACGCCGCGCTTGGGTAAGGTGGCGAGTTTATGACCGAGTAAGCTCCAGCAGCGCCGGTAGAGGTGCCAGCAAACACCACTTCACTGGACAGTCGAACAAATGCAGAATCTCCGGCAGCAGCCGAAAACTTCAACACCTCAACTGGGCGATTGCTGATGTCGGTGCGAAGCCAGTAGAGCCCAGTGTTGCCTGGCACAACCTGAGATGTGGACCACTCCGCCCCGGTGTTGATGTTGGCAATCAACGCGGCGGCGTAAGCGTCAAGGCGATCCTGTTCAGAGGCGTAGCAGGTCGGTGGCGGCAGTGTGCCGGCTGAAATATCAACGGTTGGCATGGCTAGATGCGGTAAATGTAGTCGTTTGGCTTACACGGGCCTGGGTCGCATTCAAGCGCCAAACAAGCCTCCGGACAATCGAAATAGAAGAATTGGTTCAGCGGCGCAACGCATCCCCTTGATCTTCCGCTGATGAAAAAGGTCCCGAACCTACCGCCGTTGTTGATCGCCAGCGGCTCTCCACTCAAGCGACGTACGGTGTTACATCCAATCTGGATATTATCGACGTACCTCAGGAAGTTGCCGGTTGATGATGTAAACGCGACGTTGGGACCAGGGCTCGCGCAGGTGAATGTCGTCAGCGTAGGAACTCCGGTCACAATTACCTCGTCGTTGAACGAAACATTGCTGAGCCCCTCAACGGTTGCGTGGTATCCAGCAATCAGCTGATGCGCCTTGTTCGTCGTGTACGTGGCCACCCCTCCGGTGCGCTGGAATCCAATGGGTTGGATTTCCCAAGGAAAGTCTATAGGACTATCGATTCCCAGAAGCCCCCCCGTGGTGCTTTCGTTTACGCCTGGGTTTAAGACAGTGAAAGTCGTGGTAGTCGGAGTGGCTATAACCGTGAATTTTCCAATGAAACTTCCGATGACAGTTTTTAGAACCGTCACCTTAAAACCGGGTTGAAGTTCGTGCGCTGAAGCTGTTGTGAAAGTCGCTACCCCGGCAAGGCGCGTCGCTGTCGTAATCGGAATCTGATAATCCGTTGGATAGTACCACTTAGATTTATCTACATCGTGATTGTTAATTAGGAATACAGCATTGATCGGAGGATAGGCTGGCTGGTAATACCATGAATCAGGACCAGACAGCAGAACATCGTTGTTTTCAATAACCATGTTCTTATGCACCGCAGTAAATGTAGAATACAAATCTGGGTTAGCATATCCCAAAGGCAAATAAGTTGCGTAGTAATCGTTGGTTTGCAGTGCAATAAACGCCCCAACATTCAACGCTTCATTATGATGCAGGTGAGTACCTTTATGAAAAAAAGAATCAACGTAGAAACAGGTTCCAATGTAACCGTTGAAATTGTTGTACCTGACTTCCGCGTCAACCGTTTCCCTTACCGTCACTGCGTGTAATGGGCTTTGAGCATCCGGTCTATTCGGTCCAGATATAAATTGGTTTTCTTCTACGACACAATCCGATGCAAAAATGCGTCGGCTGCGAAGCATCATCACGTAGCCGTCGAGGTAGAGGCCGGGGAGTTCGTTTGGTCCAGCGGATGCGGCTGTAAATCGGTATGAATCAGGGAGGGTGAGAACGGTGCGTGATCCGTTGAACGTCGCGTCTGAAAAACCGCTTACCACTACCACATCGCCCACCCTCAACGTATGCTTCATCACACAGGTGTAGGTCGCCACTCCAGCTGACCTAGACACCACATTGATCGGATTCAGCAGCGATGAAAACCCTCCAATCACAACCTCCGTAACAGCCTCTGCGCTTCCAGGGTAAAGTGTCCCTTGAATCGAGTTGCTTCCTTCGTAGCCAAACTTATTCCTAAGGACTTTCGCTCCTGGGGTTCCATCATCTACCGTCATTGGTAGGAATGTTTTGAGCACAAACGATTCGGCGTTTAGCGTACCATCACCGAAATCGTAGAACTCGCAATCTTGAATCAGCGCGTTCTCTCCGGTGTGGTTAATGCCAGCAATGGTGTAGACCGAGTTTACCCCAGCGTTGACTTGCGGCGTAAGAGCGACATCTGGAGCAGACCATGCGCGGCCGTTTTGGAGCAGGTCAACGGTGCCTACGTCTGGAATTGGTCCAATATTTGTTCCAGGGTTAGCGCAGGTAAACTGAATTGGGCTTGGGTATCCATTGACCACAAACGTTCCGTTAAACGATGCGTCGGAAAGACCTTGAATCAGGACGTTTTCACCGCCCACGAAACCGTGCGGAGTTCCGGTATCGTAAATTGCATTTCCAGCTAACCTTTCAAATCCGTTGATTTGTACAGTCGTTGTAGGTCCAACATTAACGCACAGCACCTCGGTAATTGATGGAAACGATACAACTACAAATGTTCCATTCAGCGTAGCGTTTGAAAATCCTGTGACAGTAAATGAATTTCCAATAGTGAAAGGAAAATACCAATTAGGATGGCGAGTGTAAATAGCTTGATTAACCGCGTTTCGTTTTGCTTGAATTAATACAACGCCAACGTCTCGTTGAAACGAAAATTGAGTGATATTCTGAACCTGCCCGTAACCTACAAATGTAGCGTCTGAACTTGGGCCAGTGGTTACAACATTACTAATGTATTGTTGATATATTCCTACATTTGCATATAACGGAGGAATTGGAGGAACGTATACAGGAGGAGCTTGTGATGATAATTGAGTTGTTATGCCGTAAGGACTATAAAACGTAATAGGAATTGTAGAATTGTAAGTATTTATTCCATTAGTTCTCTGAACCGATGATATTTTAATATCAGCAACTGAGTTATTTCTATAATTTCCATCAAAAGTAATACCTTGTATTAGTGTGTTTTTGCAATTAGTTGCATCTACCGGGTTTCCAATTATGCTTCCAGAAGCGCCTACAACTCCAGATCCGGTAACTGTTCCAATAGTCTTAATCATCTGGGCGTTAAACCCATATAAATCGAATACTTTTGTCGATGTATGGTCAGCAAACTTAAGGATTGTTTTACCCGCGCCCTGACCCGTGATCTCCATGTTGTTGATCGCGGCCCCGTATCCAAGCAGAATTGAAGATGTAAATCCTCCACCGATCAGGTTTATCCATCCATCTTCGGTGACCAATCCGGAGTTTGGCCCGGGAACCGTTGCAGTAAACGTAGTCGAGTTTGGTGTTGAATCGACACGGAATCCGTAATAGGTGGAACCCACTCCGTTGAACGTAGGGTCCGTAAAACCGTACAGGGTGATCTTTTCTCCAACAACCAGTCCGTGCGGTGTTGCTGTTGTAAATGTAGCTACGTTAAAAAATCGAAAACGACTTGTAATCTTCACCCCCGGGCTCGATCCAATCAAAAACGTTCCAACCGGAAAATGGCACTTGCCAGTGAGATTCAAGCATTCGCTGATCGCCCACGCGCTGTTTCTCAGTCCGCAAGGATCGGCGCCGTAATCGACTGGATTGTATGATGGCATACTATTCGGAGAGAAGGGGGCACGCAACGCGGCTGAGATCGCCGTAAATATCCTCTTGAAGGCGTTGAGCGACCATAGCCACCCGCTTGAGTCGGAATCGGCCGGTGTTCACGTACCTCAGCTGGAACTCGTATCCATCGCGGGTAAATCCCCCGGTCTGCACGTCGCACTTGTCCGGAGGCTGTGGTAGGGCAATGCGCGATCTTGCAGGCGGCTGGTAGTATTTGACCTCCTGGCAGTTGATCACCGCAGGAGGGCAGGAAATCTCGCCTGGTTCGCAGTTGCGGTATTTCGCGCAGTCCTTGATCTCGGCCCATGGATGCCAGCACTCACCCTCGTTGGCCTTGAAGTAGACCTTAGATTCGATGTTACCCATCACCTGGTCATACCATTGCTCGGCGCTGACAAGGCGTTTCTTGTTAGATGGTTCAGCGAACGTGATCGACCGAGTCTCAATGGTCCAATCGATCGGAACATCATCGTATCCATCGAAGTCAAACTGACCGTTCTTTGTGACCTCAAAGAGTCCGATGTCCCCTTGATTTAACCCAAACATGAAACAGCGATCCTGTTTTTGAATTCGGATGGTAAGCATCTGGAGTACATCCACTCCGGTCCATACACCCTCCCATGCCGGCGGAAGTTTCCGACCCATTCCAGAGACAAGATCGAAGTCCAGCACTACGACTCCTCGGTGAATGGTTCCCCTTCCGTTGACTTTCTGAGGCTGAATTGTCATCAGCATCCGATTGTCGAAGTTTACAGAGCTAGCAGCTTGGAGATAAAACTCCGTGTCGTAAGCTATTGCACGAGTAACCTGCCGGCTGATCGGTGTGTTTCCAAACTCAGTAAAGTCGCGTCTGGCGTAGATCAATGAGCGAATGCCGTCCTGAGCGCGGAAAAAGAGATCGCCGTTCACTGGCACGATGGATTCGTGGTTAAACGATCCGAAGTTCAGGAGCGCGAATCGCTGGATTGGATAACTGAGATCCTTCCAAACATCCCGGTCCACAGGCGCGTTAAACGCGTAAGTGGCGGTCGGGGTAAACACCAGCAGGTCGCCGTCACCAAGGGACGTGTCCAGGTTGGCCGCGAAAGCCAACCCTGTGATCGGGCCGTTTGAGACCGCAAAGGCGCCTCCTTCATTGAGGAATGTATTTTCTGTGAACCGAATTACACTGTCTCGGCCGTAAGCCGGATCGCCGTAGACCAAGTCTCCACCGTAGTATTCCGATCCATTTGCAACCCAGAGGCGTCCTTTTCCGTAAGCCATCGGACCGCCAACCGGAACCTCATCGCTTAATGCTCGGCGCAAAGAAGTTCCGTCGTAGAGATACGGAGCATTCTGCTGATCTTGAATAATCAGCCAGTTTTCCGCCTGCTGAAAGTAAACGTGAGGTGTGCTAGGGTTATTGGTTGAAAGCAGGTATCCAAAAAAGGCTGGCCCTAAAAATGGTCCAGCATCAGTTCCTGGTGAGTATGTGGTGAAGCTGTCAAAAGTCGGGATGTTTTGGACAATGAAGTCTCCAAAGAATCCAGCTGGCGACGTGGCTCCAGGCACCTCCGGCAATCTTACAACCATGCCAGGAAAAAGCCCATGGGCTCCGCCGGTCATGTAAGTTGCAACGTTTGCAACGCGACCACGGGTAAAGACCACAAACTGCGAAGCGATCGCAGAGAGGTCGGTGACCTTGAATTGGTTGTTAATGTCGATCTTGAAAACCTTGCCGCTAATCGACGCAAAAATGTAAGGGTCTCCGTTATCGGAAATGTATGTTCCGCATCCTTGAAACTGGCCTTCCTTAAAGGCCGATTGCACAGCAGCGTTGTAGTAACCCCCGTTGTAGAGAACGGTTGGATCGTCAAACGTCAGCAGTTTGGTCCAAATCCCAGGCCGCGCTTTCGGAAATCCTCCGCGCACCGTCGTGTTCACCGCCCATGCTAGCTGGTTCGGTTGAATGAGTGAGGGCGAAAAACCGCTGTCCACCCCACCTTCAGCGGTGAGGAGGCCGTCTACTATGCGATTTTTTTCTGCGACCATGACGCTTGAACCGATTGAAGGGCCACAGCAGGATTCCCGCAAGATGAATGAGAGCGCAGATTACCTGTCTATACCGTGGCGTACTAAAGACCGCTTTCTCATCGAGGCTGAAATGGTTCGTCGTGGCGGTTACATAATGTCCGGCGGCGTCAAGTACGGATGCGGGAAATATCATCACTTCAAAGCAGCCATGACGGCGCTCTGGCCTCACTTTGATTGGCACATCTGGTCTGACCTGCTGATCAAGACTTTCGCGGAAAATCAAGAGGTTGGAATCATGGGCCCAGGATCATCTGGCAAGACCTACACCTCCGCAGCTTTCGGGCTCTGCACGTTTTACATCTACCCAACTGGCACCTCGATCATCATGTCGTCAACGACGCGTGAGGGTCTTCAGCTGCGAATCTGGGGCTCGATCAAGGAGTTGCACAACAAGGCCAAGGCTCGCCGGGAATGGCTGCCCGGGCGCGTTATCGAGAGCCGGTTCATCCTGACCAGTTCTGACCAAGAAGCTGAAGCGCAGGACTTCCGCGATGGAATCATCGGTGTAGCGTGCAAGGTCGGCGGTACGTTCGTTGGTCTCTCAAACTACGTCGGGCTCAAGAACGACCGAGTGATGTTGATCGCAGATGAGGCGTCTCTGATGAGCCGGGGATTCCTCGATTCAGTCGCCAACCTTCGTAAGAATCCTGAGTTCAAGCTGATCGCGATGGGGAATCCCAAGGATCGCAACGACGCGCTTGGGGTTGTCTGTGAGCCGCATTCCACGATGGGCGGATGGGAAGGCATTGAGTATCTGGAGCAAACACGCACCTGGAGAACGCGGGCTCCAGGAGGGGTTGCTGTTCAGCTGTGCGGGTACGACACGCCGAACGCGAAGTTCCCAAAAGGCACCAATCCGTACCGAGGCATCATCACTCCGGAGCAGATTCAGGCGGACTTGGATTATTACGGTCGAGACTCGTTGCAGTTCTCGATGATGAACCTCGGGCTGCTGCCCCGAGACGGCGGTACACGGCGCGTGGTGACCATGTCGTTGTGCGAGCAGAACCAGGCGTTCGATGAAATTGTTTGGCAGGGCGCCGACAAGATCACGCGAATCATCGGGATCGACGCAGCGTACTCAGGCATCGGTGGTGACCGATGCGTTATGACCGACCTTCAGTACGGTCCAGACGCTACTGGACGCATCGTGCTAGCATTCGCTGAAGCTCCGATCGTAATCCCCGTGACGGCCGTCAAAGCCCAACAGGCCGAGGAGCAGATCGCTGAGTACGTGCTGCTGTACTGCAAGCAACGGAATATCCCGCCTGATCAAGTGGGATTCGATTCTACCGGACGCGGCACGCTGATGTCTGCGTTTGCCCGCCTGTGGTCGCCCGAGGTGGTGCCGATTGAGTTTGGTGGCCGGCCGACGGATCGCCCTGTTCGGAAAGGTGATCCAAAGACTGAGCGTGAAGCCTACGGCAAGATGGTCACAGCCCTCTGGTATTCGTCGCGCCTGCTGATCGAATCCAAGCAGCTGAGGAAACTTCCTCGTGAGGTCGCCGAAGAGGGATCGATGCGCGAATGGGGAATCTCCCGCACTGGTTTGATTGACGTGGAGCCTAAGCACAAAACCAAGGAACGCATGGGCCGATCCCCTGATTTATGGGATTCTTTCGTGGTCGCGCTCGAAATGGCTCGCAGAACGGGATTTGAGATTGCAGGCGGGCAGGGGGTTGGTATTGTCAAGCGACAGACACCAAAGTGGCTGACACGTCTGTCAGATAAGCGTCGCACAATGGATACTGAGCATTCGCTAACCTATTCCTAACCTTATGGCATCATTCAACAAAGTCATCCTGATCGGCAACCTCACCCGAGACGTAGAACTCAAACACCTTCCGAAAGGGACTGCTGTTTGCAACCTGAGCTTGGCCGTCAATCGCCGCTGGAAGAACGAGGCCGGTGAGGAAAAGGAAGATGTGTACTTTGCTGAGTGTAAGGCGTTCGGGAAGCAGGCCGAGACGATCGCTCAATACGTCAAGAAGGGTCACCCGCTGATGGTTGAGGGACGCCTGACCCGGGAAGAGTGGGACGACAAGAAGACCGGCGACAAGCGGTCTACTACGCGGATTATGATCGAAACCTTCCAGTTCCTTAAGGGACGTGATGAAGGTGACGCGCCGGCTCCGAGGGCTCAGGCCCCGGCCGCTCCGAAGCCTGATCTCGACGCCGATGATCTGCCGTTTTAAAAATCAGGCAGCATGAATTACAACACGTTTCCAAACGGTGGATGGCAGTTCTACGAACCCGCAACCAAGTGGACCGCGCCAAACCCGATGAATTACGATTTTCATTCGATGGCGCGATTGATCCAGCAGCACAGGATTGCCAACCACCTTCCATCGTCATTTGAACAAGCGGTGAGTGATCTGGAAGCCTACACAAAAGCTCGTTTTCCCCAGCAAACAACAACTCAATCCACTCAAACCAATGCTCAACCAAGGGTATCAGGCTGTCGCTCGTGCGGTGGAAAGGGTTAAAAATACGGCGCAAGGGGTAAGGATTCTTGCGGAATGGCTGGGCGATGGCGGTATTCCCGTTGATCGCTCAGTAGCGCAGCATCGTCTTGATACGTGTCTGCACTGCCTTCACAACAAACCCACCAAGCCAGATGCGATCGAGAAGACGGTCGGCGAGGTTATCATTGAGCAGGAGCAGCTGCGCCACGACATGGCTATGATCCTTCAAGGTGAGTCTAATGCTGGCACCTGCGAAGTCTGCGGCTGCTACCTGAAGCTCAAGGTCTGGGTGCCATTGAGTTACCTAGGCGATCGTGAAATGCCTGATAAATGCTGGATTTCGCAGGAACGAAAAGCAATCTGAGATCAATATGAGTTTCAAAGAACCAAGTAGAGTCTGGAATGTTGTTAGTGCGATGCTAGAGGCTGAACAGCCTCGTTCTCGCAATCGCGCTCGCATTAACGCTACCTTTAACGGTAATCCTCCATACAGCGAAGAGGAGGCTCGCGACAACAAGATCCAGACAAACGTCAACTTTCTGGAAGGTACGCGCATCATTCATGCGGCACGCCAGCAGTTTACGAACGCGTTCCTGAAGCCTCAGAATTACTTTTCTGTGGGCCTCGATACCGGCCCTCGGGATAAGCGCACTGAGTGGGGCAACATCATCACGAAGCAGTTGAACCGCGTGATGAAGCGGTCTCCGAAGTATTCCACGGTCCTGGAATCTCAGTTTGCTGCGACGGTTCTTCACGGTATCGGTCCGGTGACCTGGCTGCGTGATCGTGAATGGTGCCCGTCGGCTCGTGGAACCGAAGACATTTTGGTTCCTACGAACACGCTGACCACGATGGAGAATATGTCGCACTTCGCGATCTACACCTCCTTCACAGCTGCGGACCTAATCCGCATGACTCGCGGTGAGAACGTCGATCCCGGTTGGAACCTGAAGCTGGTGAACGAACTGCTGGCTGCGATGATTCAGCGCGAGGCTACGAGTCTCCAGGTGAACGACTGGTCCGGCCAATACTTCCCTGAAAAGATTGAGGAAGACTTCAAGGAGAACTCTGGTTACTGGGGCTCCGATGCGACTCCAGTGCTGCGGTGCTACGATTTCTACTTCCTAGACACGACCAGCGACGATCCTTCCTGGCGCCGCCGCATCATCGTTGACCAGTACAACAGCGGGATCGGTAATATGCAGACCGCTGGCCAATGGCTCTTCGATGCCGGCGACCGCTGTTACGGCCGGGATATCTTCGAGCTGATGCACATCCAGTTCGCTGACGGCGCTGTGGTTCCCCCGTTCCGATGGCACTCAGTGCGTTCCCTTGGCTACCTGCTTTATGCGGTGTGCCACCTCCAGAATCGCCTCCGCTGTAAGTTCACAGACTCCGTTTTCGAGCAGATGCTTTGGCTCTTCCGCAATGTCGCTGATGGTGACATGGAACGGATGGAGAAGATCGACCTGGTGAACATGGGCGTGATTCCCGAGGGCCTCTCCTGGGTTCCGCAGTCTGAGCGTCACGTTGTCGATTACCCGATGCTCTCAGGAGCCATGGCTATGCACCGCCAGATCATGTCTGAGTCAAGTGCTGCCTACACGCAGGACGTGAACGACGGATCATCGAAGGAGCTGACCGCTACCGAGGTTATGGCTCGCGTGAACAACGCCAACGCGCTGATGGGCTCAATGCTTACACGCGCCTACACGCAGCAGAATTTCCAGTACCGCGAGATAGCTCGCCGGTTCTGCACGATCGACCATCCCGACTGCAAACAATTCCGCCGCAAGTGCGAGGCTGAAGGTGTCGATCCCTCCGTCTGGAATAACCTCGACGCATGGGACATCATGCCCGAGCGCGTCATGGGTTCCGGCAACAAGATGCTGGAGATCGCTCAGGCTGACCGCCTAATGGCTATCCGGCCGCTGCTAGCTCCGGATTCTCAGGCCGAGGTTGTACACATGTACGTCGAAGCCAACACCGATGATCCCCTCCTGGCGAACCGCTTGGCTCCGATCGACAACAAGCCGGTCTCCCCGGCTGTCGAACGCGCTACCATGGCGTGGGGCACGCTTATCGACGGTCAGCCTGTCGTTATCGCAAGCGCACTCAATCGCCCTGAGTACATCCAGACGCTGCTTCAGATGCTTGGTGGCGCCATTGGCCGTATCGAAAAGGAAGGTGGCGGTATGACCACGATGGACCGCGTGCTGGGATTGGCTAACGTGATCCAGCATATCCAGGAGCAGATGCAGTTGATCTCTCAGGACCCCGGCCAGGAGCAGAACATCAAGATTTACAACGACGGCATCAGCCAGGCTTCAAACTACATCAAGGGCTACGTGCAGCGCCTCCAAGAGCAGGCTCAAGCTCAGGCCGAAGCCGGCGCAGCTGGCAACGGAATGGACCCCGAGACCGCTGCGAAGATCCAGGCGATGCTCATCACCGCGCAGTCCAAGTCGCAGATTGCTGCCGCCAACTCCGAACAGAAGCGGACTCAGAAGCAGGTCGCGTTCGATCAAGATCAGCAGCGCAAGAATGCTAGCACGATCGCTGAGGCTCAGCGTAAAGGCGCTCTGACTCGCGCAGACATTGCTGCCATGGATCTCAAGACTCAGGCCAATATTCTCAACCAATGACCCCAAAACAAGAGTTTCAAAAAAACCAACAGCGCCTCAACGAGCTTAAGCGCCTCCTGGATAATCAGGACTTACAGGCTGCCCTACTCGTTGCGTTCAATAATTTCTGCTGGAACCTGCCAGCCTCAGAGAATCCTCAACACGGATGGAATGCAAACTGTCGCAGACAGGGCGCAAAGGCGTTGATTGATGAACTCAACGGGCTTGCAGAGATGCGGAAAGATAAACCGACCACCACTCAAAACCTCGAATGAGAATCCTATTATCACCTGATGCCCCAACTGATCGCGGGGCGGATTACGCTGACGCATTTGCGGGCATCGACGCCATTGAAGGCAGCGGTCTGGACAACCCAATGGGATCACAGTCCCAGCAGACTCCTCAAGAGGTAGCTCCTGCGCCTGCGGTATCCGCTCCAGAGGTTCAGGCGTCTGCCCCCGCTGACCTTGCTAAGCCCAAGAACGAGGATTTCTTTAACCTCGATAAGTTCACCCCCAAGAAGGATGAACCGGCACCGACCACTAAAGCTGAGCCCACCAAGCCTGAGCCCACCTCTATCAAGCAGTTCCGTGAGCAGTACGACTTGACTAAGAAGGAGCGCGATGATTTCGCGGCCAAAGTCTCTGAGCTTGAGCGTGCTAGGTCCGAAGGCACTCGGAAGGAAGTCGAAGAGGCTACTAAGTCGCTGAAGGCCGAGATGGATTCCATCCGGAAGAACGCCGAGGAGCTGGACACCGAGGTGCGGTATCTGAACTACACGCGTTCCGGTGAGTACAAGCAGAAGTACGAGACCCCTCTGCGCGAAGCCTGGCAGACCGCCCTAGGCGATATTGACGGAATCCGCGTCACTGATGCCGATGGCACTGAGCGCGACGCCAGTCACCATGATATCATGGCGATTTTGAACGTGCCGGTCGCCAAGGCCGCGATCATCGCTCAGGAGACGTTTGGGCCAGCTGCGCCCGAGATCATGGCCCACCGCCGTCGGTTACTCGAACTTACTCAGTCTCGCGATAAGTCCATCGCTGAATGGAAGGAAAAGGGAGCGCAGCGTGAGGTTGAGCGATCGAAGCAGGTAGAGGGGCGTCAGTCTCGTTCGCGTGAGCTGTTTGAATCGCAGTTCTCGGATTACGAAAAGAGTCACCCGCAGCTGTTCGGCAGGGAAGAGGGAGATGATGATGGCAACAAGCTCCTGGACGAAAGCGATCGGCTGATCCGAATCGCGCTGAAAGGCGAAGGCGTAGACGCTGACATGGGCTACGAGGACAAGGTTGACCTCATTACGAAGGCTCAGGCACAGGTTGCCCTACGTGCTCGGGCCTACGGCCGTGAGCGCCTGCGAGTGATCCGTCTCCAGCAAAAGGTGACGGAGCTGGAGAAGAAAGTTGGAAAGGTCCGATCCTCTGAACCCGGTCAGGGTGAGGGAACCTCGACTGCGACGCGCATCGCTCCTAAGAGCGCCGAAGACGCGATCGACGAGTTGCCGTCGGCGTACTAACGGGCGGCTTTACGCCTACCAGCAGCAGCTCGGCGTTGGAACTCTTCCGCGCCGAGTTTTTTTCTGCCGATTGAGGCCGCGAGAGCCCGAGGATCATCGGCGCCTTGATTCTTCAGTTTTGTTACCAGCTTTGCGTACTTTGTTTTCATAGAGTTAATTCCAGGCGCGGCAGCTCCAAAACTTCGCAGATAACTTCGTGCCTGGTGTGTCACAACCATGCCGGGCACGAAAACTTTTACGGTTCTTCGGGATGTGCTTCTTGATGCTCATGTTCGGATCACCGAAACGCACGAGCTTCACCTGCCCACCCTCCTTAGCCAAGACAGCAGACTTCTTCGAGGCGCCCGGGGTTGACTTCGGCTTGTTGTACCCGGCAAATTTCTGGCCTCGGTAGGTGATCATTTGGCTTTCGGAAGTACGTACCACCCAGCTGGAAGGGTAACCCGACTGGGCCCAGAGAGCTTTCCGTCCTTATCGAACGCGTAGACACGAGCGCGGACGGGCTCTGCTAGCATCACGGGATCACCGTTAGGAACGAGGATCACTTTTGTCTGCTGGCAACCCAGGCAGATTGGCAACACGAGCAGCCAAATCAGATTTGAGAGGCTTTGGCGCATTTCCATCTTCCACTTTTGGTGCAGGCGTCTCTCGGAGGAAATCCAAGAGAGCCTTCACAAGTTGATAGATCCAGTTCAAACCGGAGGAACGATAGGAGTCTTCTCGGCATCCTTGGCCATTATAAGACCAATGCCGGCAGTCACCGCTGCGATGGTCGAGGCGATGTCGATGTTGGTGCTGGGATCGGCATCGAAGGCGGCCCGAAGGGCGCCGCCAACAGCGATAAGGATTGCACCGATACCGGCGAGAGTTGTTTTCGTGTTTTTCATTTGGATTTAAATAATCGATATGCGGCGTAGCAGGCACAAACTAAGCCAACCACTGCGGTTATAAGTCTAACCCAGTCGGTGAGCATCGG
>Ga0209190_1000554_pt1 | contig 27377 bp, 24 predicted proteins | sample M_140205_XF_Meta_FD_187315 | JGI IMG/M metagenome (GOLD analysis project Ga0209190, IMG submission 187315) | Freshwater microbial communities from Lake Montjoie, Canada to study carbon cycling - M_140205_XF_MetaG (SPAdes) (version 2) | ecosystem: Environmental > Aquatic > Freshwater > Lake...
GAACCATCTGGAACTGGAACTCGAACACCACAGCCACCAATTTTACCTTCCAATTCTGGAAATATTTTTGTGATTGCTTTTGCTGCGCCTGTTGACGTTGGAACAATTGATTCTGCAGCTGCCCTCGCTCTTCTCAAATCCTTGTGAGGGGCATCATGCAATCGTTGATCTGACGTATAACTGTGAATAGTTGTGATATAAGCACTTTCTATCTCGCACAATTCGCGCATCACCATTACCATTGGGGCAACGTTATTTGTGGTGCACGATGCATTGGAAATAATCACATCAGTATTTTCTAAAATAGCATCATTTACACCTAAAACGATTGTTTTAATATCCTCACTATTTGCTGGTGCCGAAATCACAACTTTTTTTGCTCCACCAATTAAATGTTTTGATGCCTCTTCAGTTGTCAAGAATAAACCTGTCGATTCCAAAACAGTATCAACATTATGCTCTTCCCATGGAATTAATGCAGGGTTTCGTTCCTGAAGAAAAATTATCTTTTTCCCATTTTCAAAAACAAGTGCATTACCTTCAATTTTAAATTCATGCTTTAATCCACGATGAACACTGTCATATTTCAACAAGTGAGCCAATGTTTTAATATCAGACACATCGTTTACTACAGCTACATTCACTTCATTTGAATCTAAACTCAATCGTGTAAAATAACGTCCAATTCTCCCAAAGCCATTAACTCCAATCGTTTTCATAACACTTATTTTTTTGATTCAAATACGCAACTAATGTAAACAAAAGTAACGCTAATCAAATCAATAATTTTACTTGGTTTCTAGTTTTAATTTTTTGCACAAAAAAAGCGGTTTCTTTCGAAAACCACTTTTAATAAAAGTAATGTCATTTTTTAATACTTCACCTGAACAAAACCGTGTTTCGTTATTTCATCATCAGCTCCAAAGAATTTTGCTTTTATAATATAAAAGTATGTTCCTTCTTCTACGATTGTTCCATTTGAAGTGCGTCCATCCCATTTTCCAGCTGGATCAATATATTCATAAATAGTATTTCCCCATCTATTCAAGATCGTACATTCAAACGTTTCGACTCCATCATATTGAATAAAAAAGGAATTATTTCCTGCTTGAGATGATAACACCATAATATTTGGAGCAATAATCTCACAAATATACGTTTCAATTGTTGCCGTTACCGTTGTAGAATAACAAAGATTTGATGCTGTAACAGTATAATCCCCAGGACCAATAAACTCGGTTGAAGAAGTAGTTGAACCAGTATTCCATAAAAAACTATTCACAGTTGAATTCTCCTGGGCAAGAATTGTATAATTTGTACCAGCACAAATAATACTATCAAAAACTTGAGTATAAGCATATGGTGGAAAATAAATTTCAGATGTGACAGTTTGATTACAAGCATTATCCGTAAAACTGACGGTATATGTCCCATCGACGGTTGCATTTATTGCTGGATTCAAGGTGACCGAATCTGGTGCAAATGAAATATTCGCAGAAGTTGACGACCATTCTCCACCAGCATAAGCTTGGGTTCCAGTAGCAAACATTCCTAAAGCACAAACAGTAGTATCACCAAAAATTGAAGGTAAAGACATTACAAACAAAGAAACGGTTGTATCGTATGGACATCCAAAATTATCAACAATATTATATGTATATGAATAATCCCCGGGAGTATTTGGTTGAATAATTAAAAGTGTATCACCTTGACCAGAAACAATTGTTGGATCATTTGTCCAAAATTCACTTACAATAGTATTTTGATAACCTTCAGAATCGGGATACAAACCAGCATTAAAATATAATCCCCATTGAAAAATATAACCATCATCAATTCCTTGGTTATCTTGAACCGTGATTGTCCAGTTACCATTGATTGGGCATCCAACAAAATCACTAAAATTCCCATCAGGTAAGTAAACACCATTTGGGTTCATTGATTGCCAGCCATAGTCATTAACAATCCAATTTCCCGCAGTATTTTCTGCGCACATTGTACCAAATGTTGCATTGACTTCCGAAAAACAATAAGTCCATACCGGACTTCCTGGAATGCCACCATCAATATCTGTATCATTTCCTAAAGAAGTCCCGATTCCATTTCCACATCCTCCTGGCACTAATTCACCAAAACCAGCATTATAACCGTTCCAAAGTGAAACCATCGTTCCATTTGGACATGTTATAGCAATTTCAAGGTCACCTAAATATGAATGTTCGATATCTAAACACAATTGGTCAATATCCCCAGGATTTTGATAGGTCGTTGTATCATCAAAGCCAGAAATCGGAATTGTTGTAGTATAAACGGCACCAGTTCCATCTGGTAAATACGTTAAACCAGCAAAAGTTCCCCCTACTTGGAACGTTCCGAAAGGAATGTTTATACCTACAGTATCCGTAGGAGTAACTCCACCAATGAGCATGGTATTTTGACCTAAACAAACAGTATCCTCTATAGGACCTGTCCCTGCAAAAGTCGGCAACTGAGAAACCCTAACTTTACATGTGATTCGTTCAATTTGAGGGAACATGTCTGTAATTCTCAAATCTATATAATATCCAGTTCGTGCTGGTGGCGTGAACCACATTGTATCATTTGCAAATGAACCAACTCCACCAATTGTCCAATCATACGTACAATTTCCAACATTTTGAGAATATCCAGAACCTAAAGTTTCCAAAGAATATGGGAATGTAGGTGTCGCAACAAACATGATTGAATCTCCGAAACAAACATCAACATAACCTGTGTCAATAGGATTCAAGACATTTGGACCAACACCATTTTTAAATGCAGTGATATGAGGAAAAAATGGTTGAGGAGCATTACTGCATGCAACGTGAGCAACCCAACCAGTTCCTTCAGATGAGCCATTCGAATGAAAAACTAATGTCAAACATCCAGAAGGATTATTATCAAAAGAAGCTTGAACAAAAAAACCGTTTATATCAGTTCCTGAATTATACGCCCCCAACAAAGGTGAAGATGTGTTCGGACCATCATAAACATATAATGTATCTGTAGGATCAACATTCCATTCGAACCCAATATTTGTTGCAAATGCAATAGAAACTTTTGTTCCTTGAGTTAAGTCAGGACAAAAGACAATTGTTTCGTTCATGTTGGATGCATAGTTTCCAGCACCATCTGTGAAATTAAGTGTTATAGGCGATATTGTCCCACAATCTAATGGATTTGTTTGATTGTTATCAGGACCTGTTAATGTCAACTGTGAATTTGCATTAAAAGCGATAAAAGCAAAGCACAATGCAACAAGTTGGGAAAAGGAATTTTTCATCTTAATCATTTCTTAGTATTTGAATAAGTTAAACGCAAAGCATTTAACGATTGAATAGCCAATATTTTTTCTGAACCTATCAATTTAAAATACTGCGTTTCATTTTCTTTCAATTCAACTCCATAATCAATATAACTTGACTTTTTACTGTTTTCTAATGATTGTAATTCGCCAGAAACCTTAAAACTTTTTGCTTTTTCAGCAACAATTGTTATGTAACTGACGGCATTAACAAGACAATATTCTTCAAATGTTTGATTCGATTTTTTGGAGATTTGATTTAATTCAGATGCCTTTTTAGAAGTTTGCCCGAATGAACAAATAGGCAAAATAAACATAAGGATGATAGTGATTTTTTTTGTCATTATATAAAGTATTTGATAGTTGCAATCTTGTAGACTTTTTTTTTAAAGAAATAGTTGCATCAATTATTTTTAATTTCAGTCATCTAAAATAAGATTAATATTTATAACTAAGAATATTTACAGCATTTTCACATTCATAAATTACATTAATTCATCTTTTAATATATACCCCATAAAAAAACTATAATTAAATCTAAAATTGTTTAAAAAAAGACCTTTTTGGGGATAACTGTAGTGCTTTCAAAAGAAACTCAATGGATTATTAAACTTAGTTTTGTAGCAGTAAAATCGAGTAAGAAAAAAACCATGGAAAGAATAGAATTAGAAAGAGTTGCATCTCAAGTGCGCAGAGATATTGTAAGAATGGTAGCAGGAGTTAACTCTGGACATCCAGGTGGATCATTGGGTTGTGCTGATTTTTTAACTTTCTTGTACTTCGACGTTATGAACCATAATCCTAAAAATTTCACTATGGATGGAATTGGTGAAGATTTATTTTTCTTATCGAATGGCCACATCTCACCTGTTTGGTATAGTGTTCTTGCTCGATCTGGTTATTTTCCTTTTGCTGATTTAGGAACTTTTAGAAAATTATCTTCTAAACTACAAGGTCATCCTTCAACTGACAAAAAATTACCTGGAATTCGAATGGCTTCTGGCTCTTTAGGTCAAGGTTTATCTGTTGCGATTGGAGCAGCCCAAGTTAAAAAAATGAACAAAGATGCTTCTTTTGTATATTGCTTGCATGGCGATGGTGAATTGCAGGAAGGACAAATCTGGGAAGCAGCAATGTATGCAGCAGCAAATAATGTAGATAATCTTATTGCAACGATAGATTATAACGGTCGTCAAATTGATGGTGATGTTGAAGATGTGCTTTCTTTAGGGAATTTACACGATAAATGGCAAGCTTTTGGCTGGTCTGTTCTTGAAATGGATGGACACAACTTTAATGATATGAATAATGTGATGCAAAAAGCACAAAGTTTATGTGGAAATGGCAGGCCAGTTGTAATCATAATGAAAACTGAAATGGGACAAGGAGTTGATTTTATGGTTGGTTCCCACAAGTGGCACGGTGTTGCGCCTAATCCAGAACAATTAGCAAATGCATTATCACAATTAGAAGAAACATTAGGAGATTATTAATTGAAGAAATTCGCGCTCATATTATCTCTTTTCTTCATCCCTTATTTTTATGGGCAAGAACAACTAACACGTATCCTTTTTATTTTGGATGCTTCCAATAGTATGAATGCACAATGGGGTTCACAAACGAGAATTCAAGCAGCCAAAGAAATCTTAGCCAATGCAGTTGATAGTTTAAAGGGCAGTGCTAATTTGGAAATTGCGCTTCGTGTTTATGGACATCAGTCTCCTATTACTGCAACCTATCAAGATTGCAACGACACCAAACTTGAAATTCCTTTCGGAGTAGATAATTTTGATAAAGTAAAATACCGAATTAAATCCATTGAAGCAAAAGGAACAACACCAATTGCACGGTCTTTAGAAGCTGCTGCTGATGATTTTCCAGATCAAAATTCACGCAATATTATCATTCTTATAACTGATGGTTTAGAAGCTTGTGATAATGATCCGTGTGTTATTGCTAAAAAATTAAAGGACAAAGGTGTTAAAGTAACGCCATTTGTTATTGGCTTAGGTCTCGACCTTTCTTACCTTGAAAAATTCAAATGTATTGGCGAATATGCTGATGCCGAAACGAAAGATGCCTTTAGAAGTGTTCTGAAAAATGTCGTATCGAAAGCCTTGCTAAATACTACAGTTCAAATCAATCTGAATGACAGTAATAAAAACCCTAAGGAAACTGATGTGACCATGTTTTTATTTGAGGCTGGAACCAAGAATCTAAAATATACTTTTGTGCATACAATCAATCGTTTTGGTAACCCAGACACATTAATCATTGACCCCGCATTCAAATACGATTTAATTGTAAATACAATTCCACAAGTTAGTAAGAAGAATATTGTGCTTCAAAAAAACACGCACAACACACTAGTTTTGGACGCGCCTCAAGGATTCATTAAAGTACGCTTTATCAATGCGACAAAGTCCTATCCTATTGAAACAAGGGTTATGCAAAATGGTAAACCATTAACCTTAAATGTTCAAAAAATCAATAGATCTGATAAGTACATTATTGGGAAATACGATCTTGAAATTTTGACTTTACCACGCTCTTATTTCAGCGTTGATGTGACTCAAAGCAGCACTGTAAATGTTGATATTATGGCTCCTGGACTCTTATCTTACCGAGAAACGAATTCAGTTATTTCCCAAATATTTGTTATCAGAGATAATGGAGCAATCGAATGGGTTTGTAATTTAGATGAAACTGTTCATTCTGGATCCTTGCATTTGCAACCTGGAAATTACAGAATGGTTTATCGTCCAAAAGCACTTAAATCGTCAACTTATACATTAGAAAAGGATTTTAGAATATTATCGAATAAAACAACAACAATAATACTATAGTAATGAAGGATTTTGAAATTTTTGGAAATAAAGACACACGTTCAGGTTTTGGAGAAGGATTAGCTGAATTAGGCAGAACGAATAAAGATGTTGTTGCTTTATGTGCAGACCTTACTGGTTCGCTAAAAATGGATACGTTTTTAAAGGAAAATCCTGAAAGATTTTTCCAAATGGGAATTGCTGAAGCTAATATGATGAGTGTGGCAGCTGGAATGACTATCGGTGGAAAGATTCCATTTACAGGGACTTTTGCCAATTTTTCGACTGGAAGAGTTTATGACCAAATTCGTCAATCAATTGCATATTCGCAGAAAAACGTGAAAATCTGTGCTTCACATGCTGGGTTAACATTGGGCGAAGATGGTGCAACGCATCAAATACTGGAAGATATTGGAATGATGAAAATGTTGCCAAACATGACGGTAATTGTTCCTGCAGATTTCAATCAAACGAAACAAGCAACATTGGCAATAGCAAAACATGTTGGTCCAGTATATTTAAGATTTGGTAGACCTGTGATGCCAATTTTTGTTCCTGATGATGCTGACTTTGTTATTGGTAAAGCTGACGTCTTAACAGAAGGAACAGACGTAACAATTATCGCTTGCGGGCATTTAGTATGGAAATCAATTGAAGCTGCGAAAATTCTTTCTGAACAAGGAATTTCTGTTGAATTGATTAATATGCACACAATTAAACCATTGGATGTGCAAGCAATCTTGAAATCTGTTCAAAAAACAAAATGCGTTGTTACGGCTGAAGAACACATGATGAATGGTGGTTTAGGAGATTCTGTTGCGCAAGTATTAGCACAAAATTTTCTTGCACCACAAGAATATGTTGCAGTGAATGATTCATTTGGAGAAAGTGGAACACCAATGGAACTTATGACGAAATATGGCATTGATACGCAAAATGTTGTTGATGCAGCGTTGAAAGTTATAGCTAGGAAATAGGTTTTTGGAGTGAGGAGTGTTGAGCGATGCAATGAGCTTGTCGAATTGTGAGGAATGAGGAGTGAGGAACTATAAGTGATGAGTTTATAGTTTATAGTTTATAACTGAAAGTTGGAAAAAGTATTTGGTATATACACAACGACTATTTTGAATATAAAGTGATTTAATAACTATGTGCACTATGTGTCACTTCGATAAACTCAGTGCATCGCTATGTGGTTAAAAAAAGTGGAAAACTAAAATGTCAAATACAACAGATTTTCTTGAAAGACTTGGTCAAACCAATCAAAACCCATACTTAATTGAAGTAGATCGGGCGGATGGAATCTATATTTACGATAAATTAGGCAAAGGCTATATGGACATGATTGCAGGTGTTGCTGTAAACAACATTGGTCACAATCATCCGAAAATTAAAGAAGCTTTAAAAGCTCAGATTGATAAGCATTTACATGTCATGGTATATGGCGAATTTATTCAAGATGCACAAAACGATTTTGCAAAAAAACTCACTTCCCTCCTACCTGAAAATTTGAATTGTGTGTACACAGTAAATTCAGGAACAGAGGCAAACGAGGCAGCTTTAAAATTGGTAAAACGGGTTACGGGTAGAACAGAAATTGTTTCTTTTCGCGGGTCGTATCATGGAAGTACACATGGATCATTGAGTGTTTCAGGAAATGAAATTAAGAAACAAGCTTATCGACCACTGTTACCAGATGTTCGGTTTTTACGTTTCAATTCACTAGAAAATCTTTCACAAATTACTGATAAAACTGCTGGTGTAATCATTGAAACAATTCAAGGTGACGCTGGAGTTAGAATTCCATCTAAAGATTTCATGACAGTACTTCGAAATAGGTGCACTGAAGTTGGCGCTTTATTAATTTTCGATGAAATTCAATGTGGAATGGGTAGAACGGGAGCACTTTTTGCTTTTGAGCATTTCAACGTTGTTCCTGATATTTTAACTTTAGGTAAAGCGCTTGGAGGTGGAATGCCAATTGGAGCGATCATTTCTTCAAAAGAAAATTTGTGGGAATTTACCTTCAATCCAATGTTGGGACACATTACAACTTTTGGCGGTCACCCGGTAATTTGTGCCGCTGGAAATGCCTTTTTAGAAGTTTTGACATCAGAAGTGAATCTTGAAGAGGTTGAAAGATTCGGTGCTTTGTTGGAATCACTAATTTCTAAAAATACTGAAATCAAAGAAGTAAGAAGAATCGGAATGTTATTCGCTTTTGATATGGTTTCTTTTGAACGGGTTGAATTAGTTGTCAAAAAATGTTTGGAAAAAGGATTAATCAGTTTTTGGTTTTTATCACATCCTTACAGTTTCAGATTATCACCACCATTAACAATCACAGAAGAAGAAATAAGAAAAGCTGCTCAAATTATTTTGGAAGCAATTGAAGAAACGGCTGATTAATTAATAGAGAATCAGCTTTCTTTCAATAAGGAATCAATAAAAGAATATTGATTCTTAGTTGCCATTAAATTTTCTCGAAAATATTCTTGACGCTTTTTACTTCTGTATCTTTTCGTTGCAACACCAAAACTCAATGCTCCCAAAATCGCTGTAATAATTGGTGGTTTTGGATTTAATTTTGGATCAATTGATTCAATGTCATTAACGTGAATTGATAATTCCTCATTCAACTCAATACTCAACAATCTTGATTTCAAATCTTTTGAATAAGTCGCAAAATCCTCAATAGCAGCTTCTTCAATAACCTTAGACTTGAGAATTTTATCTGCTTGATATTGAATATCCACTAATTGTCTAAAAATATTTTCGAAGCTCATTAATTTATGATTAATCAGATGTGAAAATAAGGATAATATTCTATTTTATCACTGCTGGAAGTTCCTTTGTTTTGTCTTTTGGGACAAATAAAATTGAACTTGTATTTACACAATGACGTGTGTTTTTATCAGTCATTTGTTCACCTAGGAAAACATGTCCTAAATGACCTTCACAATTGTTGCACACAATTTCTGTTCTTCTTCCATCGGCATCCAGAATACGTGTTACTGAACCTTTAATTTCATCATCAAAACTTGGCCATCCGCAATGCGAATCAAATTTGTCTTCTGATGTGTAAAGTGGATTATTGCAACGGCGACAGATATACAAACCATTGTCTTTTTTTCCATAATAATCTCCAGTATATGGACGATCTGTTGCTTTGTTGACCAAAACTTGTTCTTGTTGAGGCGTTAAGTCATTATATTTTATTGTCGAATCCATAGCTTTTGTTGAATTAGTTGAAAGTGTATTTTGACCTTGACAAGAAGTCAAGACAAGTGCGAATAAATAAAAGATTTTAAGTTTCATAAATGTCAATTTTATAGAATAACGAATGAAAACCTATTTTGTGTTTTTAAAGTGCTTTTTCTTTCTCAATTATTGTTAAAAAAGAATCAAATGCTTTATAGATCAACGCTAATTGCTCGTTAGAGATACAATAAGGTGGATTAATGAAAATCACATTTCCCAATGGACGAATCAACAATCCTTGTTCTAAAAAAAAGTTGTATGCTAGGTCTCGAATGTTGGAGAAATACGTATTTCCTTCTCCCGTTTCCAATTCAATTGCCAAAATAGTTCCTAAAACTCTTGTTTCGAAAACTGCCTTATTATTTAAAATAGAAGCTTGATATGCCAAATTTGCTTGTTCAATTCTATTTATATTTTCCCAAGTGGATTCATGTTCAAACAAATCAAGACTTGCACATGCTGCAGCACAAGATAATGCGTTTCCAGTAAACGAATGCCCATGAAGCAGTGCTTTCGATTTATCTTCTGATAAAAAGGCGTCGTAAATTTCATTGGTTGCAACGGTCAATCCTAAAGGTAAAACTCCTCCGGTTAATCCTTTTGAAAGACAAACAATATCTGGAGTTACAGAGCAATGATTCATGGCAAATAATTTACCAGTTCTACCCCATGCTGTCATTACCTCATCAAAAATAACGAGCACTTTGTATTTTTTAGCAAGGTTTACCAAAGAATTTAAAAAGGAACTACTGTACGTTCGCATTCCCGAAGAACCTTGAATTAATGGTTCAACAATTACTGCTGCAAATTCATTCGTTTGAAATAATTTTTCGGTATACGCCAATTGCTCTTGCTCATTTTCATCCGTTGGAAAATCCAAAAAATCCACATCAAAGAAAAACGGTTCGAAAGGCGCATTGAAATATCCTCGCTGTCCAACAGCCATAGCACCAAATGTATCACCGTGATACGCACCATCCAATGCTAAAATTCTTCTTTTCGGTACACCGAGATTATGCCAATATTGCACAACCATTTTCAACGCTACCTCAACTGCTGTTGACCCATTATCAGAGAAAAATACTTTTTGCAACGATTCTGGTAGAATGTGAACAACTCGTTCTGCTAATTCAACCGCTTTAGCATGCGTGAATCCAGCAAAAATTACATGATCTATTTTTTTGAATTGTTCTGAAATTGCATTGGCAATGTGTTCGTTCCCATGACCGTGTACATTTACCCACCAAGAAGAATTGCAATCTATATATTCCTTTCCATCAGCAGCAAACAAAACCGCATCCTTTGCCTTGACAATTTCAATTGCATCCGAAGCAGTTTGCATTTGAGTAAATGGATGCCAAACGTATTGTTTATCTTTTTGAGTGATCTCTGACATATTACAAAACGTTGGATTCTTTTAAAATTTGTGCTTGCTCTTGAATAAATTCGGTATTCACTTCACTCGTCAATGGCATTCTCGCAATCATTTTTAAATCTGTATAATTCAGAATAAACGATTCTGTTGATTTATTTTCATCGCCAACAAATACAATTCCTTCAATGTTGATTTTTCGATTTTTCAATGCTTCAACAGTCAACAACGTATGATTGATACTACCCACATAATGTCTTGAAACAACAATGACTGGCAAATTCCATTCTTTGAACAAATCAATCAACAACAATCGTTTATTATTCAACGGAACCAGTAATCCTCCAGCTCCTTCAACGACTAAATTCCTTTCAACCAAAGGTAATTGCAACGCTTCATTTGTGATTTCAACTCCATCAATTTCCGCTGCAGCATGAGGAGACATTGGCTGATTTAGTTGGAATGCTTCTGATAAAATAGTAACAGAATCTGTTGTCCAATTTTGAACTTTAATACTGTCAGAATTTTCTAATTCCCCAGCTTGGATTGGTTTCCAATAAAATGAATCAAGGGCCTGAGAAATGATTGCACTAACAACCGTTTTACCGATGTCGGTTCCGATGCCAGTAATGATAAATTGTTTATTCTTTTTCGACATGATTTAAAATTTTTGTCCTCGTCCGCAAAGCAGCCCCGAAGGTAATAACAGAAATTACACGAATTTTATCTCAAATCTTCGTATTTCTGTTTTTTATTGCAGATAAATCAAATTTTCAAATATTGCAATAAAATACTAACTCCTCAATTGCGCTCCCAATTTCCCTTCCAACTCAATACGAATCTTTTCCATGATTGCATCAATTTGGTTGTCTTTCAAGGTTTGTTCTTGGTCTTGGAATATAAATGATACAGCATACGATTTCTTTCCTTCTTCTAGGTTCTTACCTTCATACACGTCAAACAAACCAACTTCTTTCAAAATTTTCTTGTCACAATTTTTAGCGATTGTTTCAATTTCTGAGAAACTTGTTGCCGTATTTAGAAGCAAAGAGAAATCACGGCGAACAGCAAATGTTTTTGGTAATTCACTGTATTTCACTTTCACGTATTGTAAACTTTCAGCTATTGCATCCCAATCGAGATCAGCAATGAATACTTCATTTTTAATTCCAAAATGTTTCTTAGAAGCGGCATTTGCCCAACCAATCTCACCAACTTTCTTTTTCAAGATAGTCAATTGAACTCCATCGTGTAAAAGCGAATTTTTCAACGCACTTTCCTGCAACATACCATTCAATCCTAAACGGCTGAACAAAGCATTCACCAATCCTTTCATAGAATAATAGCAAAATTGATCTTTGGATGCGTTCCATGATTCTTGTTCTTTCTTTCCTGTTAAAACAAGTATCAATCGTTTGTTTTCAGCATAACCACTTTCATATTTGTGGTATACTTTTCCAAATTCAAACAATTTCAAATCTGCATGTTGACGGTTTTGATTGTGTTGAACAACTTCTAAAGCATTAAAAATCAAACTTTGGCGCATGACATCCAATTCTTGACTTAACGGATTCAACATTTGAACATTGCGTTGGGATTGAAGTACTTCTCCTCCTAATTTCTCGGTATAAACCGAAGTTGTTAAAGAATTATTCAACATTTCAACCAAGCCTTTTCCAACCAACATTTCAGAAAGAACATTTTGCACTTTTTCTAAATCCGGCTTGGGAAAAACACCAATAGAGGTATTTAATTTTTCAGGTAAAGGAACGTTGTTGAAACCATAAATCCGTAAAACCTCTTCTGTTAAATCCGCCTCACGTGTTACATCCACGCGATAAGCTGGAACTTCAACTTGTGCAATTCCATTCGAAACAGTAAGAATTTTGATATCCAACGAAGTTAAAATTCGATCGATATCTTGAACTGAAATTGCAGAACCGATTAATTTATTGCAACGGTCGTAGCTGAATTCAACAACTTTATTTTCAATTTTATTTGGATAAACATCTACAACTTCCATTGCAATTTCACCACCAGCAACTTCTTGAATTAAAAGCGCAGCACGCTTCAAAGCAAATGCCGTTAAATTTGGGTCAACACCTCTTTCAAATCGGAAACTTGCATCGGTATTCATTCCATGAAACTTCGCCGTTTTACGCACTGAAACTGGATTGAAATAAGCCGATTCTAAAAACACTTCTGTCGTGTCATCTTTAATTCCAGAATCAGCTCCACCAAAAACGCCTGCAATGCATAAGTTGTCTTTGCCATTTGTAATCATTAAGTTTTCAGTTGAAAGGGTTCTTTCAACTCCATCTAAAGTCACAAATTTCTCACCTTCAGTTGCTGTTTTCACAACAATTTTTCCATTTAACGAACGAACATCAAAAGCATGTAAAGGAGTTCCTAATTCACGCATTACGTAATTCGTAACGTCCACCACATTGTTTATTGGCGAAAGTCCAACAGCACGCAAACTTTTTTGCAACCACGCTGGAGAAGGTTTGATTTTTACATTTTTTATCGTTGTTCCAACATAACGTGGGCACAATTCTGAATTCTCAACTGTAATTACAATTGGTAAACTTGTATTTTGAACCTTAAAATCAGTAACTGAAGGCATTTGAAGTGTCAAATTTTCCTTTTTGTGGAAATTCAAATAGGCAATTAAATCACGTGCAACACCAATATGTCCCATTGCGTCTGCTCGGTTAGGTGTTAAACCAATCTCAATTTGATAATCATCTTCCAAATCAAACAAAGAAGCCGCAGTTGTGCCAACTTTTGTTTCAGCATCTAAAACTAAAATCCCAGCGTGTGATTGTCCCATTCCTAATTCATCCTCAGCACATAACATTCCATGTGATTCAACTCCACGAATTTTGGAAACTTTCATTTTCAATGGTTCATCTGGTGTAGGATAAAGTGTGCAACCGACAGTAGCAACAATAACTTTTTGTCCAACAGCAACATTTGGCGCACCACACACAATTTGAAGTGGCTCTCCACCAATTGTGACTGTAGTCACTTTTAATTTATCTGCATCAGGATGTTTTTCACAGGTAAGAACCTCACCAACAACAACACCTTTAAGTCCACCTTTCACAGCTTCTAACTTTTCAACGCTTTCAACTTCTAAACCTGTATCCGTTAAAATTCCATCCATTTGTTGTGGAGAAAGATCCGTTTTGACATATTGTTTAAGCCAATTGTATGATATTTTCATTCTGTGTGAGTATTTGACAAAAAGTTGAATCGCAAATTTAAGGAAATTCAATGAATTTTTAGCTTCAAAACATGTACTAATCAGAGATTAACATTTCGAATAAAAAGAATTAACACCAAGTTAGTATGAAGTATTTTCAGTTGTGCGTATTTTTACACCAAATAAATTTGATTTTACCCAAATGCGTTATACTTTAATTACCCTTTTTAGTCTTTTTTTCCTAACATTTTCATTTGCTCAAAATAAAAGTACATTGAGCGGCACGATAACCGATGCAGCAAGTGGCGAGGCAATAATCAATGCTAAAATATACATTCCTGCAATTCGTCAAGGAGCAGTTACAAATACATACGGCTTCTATTCATTAACGGTTGAAAGTGGTAAGCATATTGTTGAATTTCGTTCTGGCGGAATGGAAACAGTTGCTAAAGAATTTGATTTAACGGAAGATGTGATTTTCAATATTGAAATGTCTAGCGAAATAAAAAATATTGGAGAAGTCACCATCAGTGCAAAAAAGGGAGAAAACGTAAATTCTGCTCGAATAGGTCAAATCGACTTAGATGTAGAAAAAATTAAAACCTTACCGGCTTTCATGGGTGAAGTAGATATCATCAAAGCCATTCAATTATTACCAGGAGTTTCTTCTGTTTCTGAAGGTGGACAAGGATTTTATGTTCGAGGTGGTGGTCCAGATCAAAATTTGGTTTTATTGGACGAAGGAGTTGTTTACAATGCGGCTCATCTCTTTGGTTTTTTCTCCGTTTTCAATGTCGATGCCGTTAAAAGTGTGACATTAATTAAAGGCGGAATGCCGGCAAATTATGGTGGTCGAATGTCGTCCGTTTTAGAAGTCCACATGAATGAAGGGAATAATAAAAAATTCAAAATCAAAGGAGGACTAGGAGTTATTTCATCTCGTTTAACAATCGAAGGCCCACTAAAAAAAGACAAAGGATCATTTATTGTTTCAGCCAGACGAACGTATATTGATGTAATCATGAAAGCCGCGATTCCTGAAACTTCTCCCTTCTCAGGTTCAAGTTATTATTTCTACGATTTGAACTTAAAATTAAATTACAAATTGACAGAAAAAGATAGAATTTATTTAAGCGGATATTATGGTAAAGATGTTTTTACTTACGGAAATAAAACAGATGCTTTTTCTGTCGATATGCCATGGGGAAATGGAATTGCAGCACTGAGATGGAACCATTTATTTTCCAATAAATTATTCATGAATGTTACTTCTACTTTTTCTGATTATCAGTTTAAATTTGGATCAGAACAAGATGAATTTCGTTTTGCTTTAAAATCTCAAATTACAGATATTGGTGCTAAAGTTGACTTCACTTATTTTCCAAGTACACGGCATAAACTGAAATGGGGAGCAGAATATATCTATCACACATTCAATCCAACGAGTGTTTCGGCTGCTTCTCAAGACATTGTTTTCGATACAGGTGAAGCACAAAAATTGTACAGTCATGAATCAGCAGTTTATGTTTTAGATGAATTTGATTTGAATGAAAAAATTAAACTAAATGCAGGTTTACGTTACAGTATGTATCAACATGTTGGACCATTTAAACGCTACATCAAAGGAGATATTAGTAATCCAGATTCTGTTGTTAATTATTCAAAAGGAGATTTAATTAAGTTTTACAGCGGACTAGAACCAAGAGTTTCGGGTCGTTGGTTGCTTTCTGAAACGAGTTCAATCAAAGCTGGATATTCGTATAATTATCAATATGTACACTTGACATCTTTAAGTGCCGTTTCATTGCCAACAGATATTTGGTATCCGAGCACAGATAAGGCAAAGCCACAAAAAGGATGGCAAGGATCATTGGGCTATTTTCATAATTTCAAGGATGATAAATATGAAACTTCAGTAGAAGTGTATTACAAAGGAATGAAAAACTTGATTGAATATAAGGAAGGAGCATTACCTGGAGATAACGTCAATGACAATACAGATAACATCTTGGTTTTTGGAACTGGACAAGCTTATGGAATTGAATTTTTCATCAAAAAAGCGTTCGGTAAATTAACTGGTTGGATTGGTTATACCTTAGCGAAAACAGAACGCAAATTCCCTGATTTGAACAGTGGAAATGTTTTTCCAGCTAAATACGACAGACGACATGATTTATCAGTTGTTGCAGGCTATAAATTAAATGAACGTTGGACATTTGGCGCAGCATTTATTTATGCAACCGGAAACACATTGACATTGCCAACTTCTTGGTACGTTCAAGAACAGAGTTTACTCTTCAATTATGGGGCAAGAAATTCGACAAGAATGGCGCCTTATCATCGTTTAGATCTTTCTGCGACATTGTATGATAAGTCCTATAAAGTGAAGCAAGATGAACTAACCGGTGAACCAATCAAGGTTAAAAAACGATTCAGAAGCAATTGGTCTTTTTCAGTTTACAATGTTTACAACCGAGCTAATCCCTTCTTTATGTACGTAGATAGTAACGGGGATTTTTTAAATGGTGATTTTAAAATTAGTGTAAAGCAAGTTTCATTGTTTCCGATTATACCGAGTGTGACATGGAATTTTGAGTTTTAAGAAAAAAAATTATTAAACACATAGCGATTGCACTGAGTTTATCGAAGTGGCACATAGAAAATTAGAAACAAGAAAATGAAAAAAATAATCTACTTATTGATTTTACTTTTCGCAATTTCTTCTTGCACGAAGGAAGTTAAGATTGATATTCCAGGCTTTGAAGAGCAATTAGTGATTGATGGAAGTATTGAAACTGATTTCCCGCCAGTTGTTTTGTTATCTCGATCGAAAGATATTTATTCTCCGACAAATATAGATGCCTTTCTTGCTTCCTTTGTTTCTGGAGCTACAGTGAAAGTGAGTAATGGAACAACTGAAGTTGTACTAGATGAAATTTGTACTGACAATTTACCTCCTGGTTCAGAGGCTATTGCGGCAGAATTATTTGGAATTCCTGTTGCAGAATTATCAAATTACCATATATGCGCATACACAACTTTCGATGCAAGTATGTGGGGACAAGTTGGTAAAACCTATTTTTTAACAGTAACATTTGAAGGAAAAACCTATACTTCATCAACGACAATAATGCCAGCCACTACTTTTGATAATATATATTGGAAACCAGATGGAACGTTAACTGATTACGGTTATTCTTGGGCAACACTTGCAGATACGCCTAATCAATATGACTCATATAAATGGGAAGTAAAAAGAATCAATGTTGGCATTGATGGACAACCATTAGATGCCGGTTATACAAAAACATATAGTCCTGTTTTTGATGATGATTTCTTTGATGGGTTAACATTTGATTTCTTTTATGAAAACCCTATGGTATGGGATGATCCGACTGTACCAGACGAATACAAAGGGTATTACCAATTAGGTGATTCTGTCGTGATTAAATTGTCAAAAATGGACAGAGATGTTTTTAATTTCTTTGAGAAAAAATACATTCAAATGACAACAGGTGGAAATCCTTTTGCCACGCCAACAAATATTCCAACTAATATTGTTGGTGGTGCTTTGGGCGTTTGGGCGGGGTTTTCGACATCTTATGATACGTTGTATTGTGTCCCTTAAGGATGAATCAATAGTACTTCTCTCCTATCAAATAATTCTGAACGTAGTCTTTCACTCCTTCTTCAAGCGTATGGAAACCTCCTTGATATCCAGCTTCTAACATTTTAGTCATATCAGCTTCCGTAAAATATTGGTATTTATCGCGAATATCAAGTGGTGTGTCAATGAATGAAATATTCTCAGTAACATCCATACTTTTAAACGTGTTTTTTGCCAAATCTAAGAATGGGCACGCTTTCCCCGAACCTAAATTGTAAATTCCTGAATTTGGTTGTTTTTCCATTAGAAACAAACATACTTCAACAACATCCTTCACATAAACGAAATCGCGCAGTTGTCCACCATCAGTATAATCTGGATTATGAGAACGGAACAATTTCATTCCACCGTTTTCATTTATTTGACGGAAAGCATGAAAAATAACACTTGCCATTCTTCCCTTATGGTATTCATTTGGACCATAAACATTGAAGAATTTCAAACCAGCCCAAAAAGGAGGATGCTGCGTTTGTTTCAATACCCATTTATCAAAATCATTTTTAGAATCTCCGTAAGGATTCAAAGGAACTAAATTCTCAATTTGCGCATGATCATCTTTGTAACCAAATTCTCCCAAACCATAAGTTGCTGCAGAACTAGCATATACTAAAGGAATTGAAAATTTTACACAAGCATTCCATACATCTTTGGAATAATTAAGGTTCAATTCATCAAATATTTTAGTATCAAATTCAGTAGTATCAGTTCGTGCTCCGATGTGGTAAATCATCTCAACCTCATCACCAAAATCATTCAACCAAGCAATAAAATCTTTACGACCAACTTTTGCTGTGATTGATTTTCCTTCCAAATTGTGATCTTTCTCCGTTTTCGAAAAATCATCTACTACGATAATATTTGTGTGTCCTGCTTTGTTTAAGCGACTCACAAGACAGCTTCCAATAAAGCCTGCTGCTCCTGTAACTATAATCATGCGGTGGATTTGGGATTTGATATTTGGAGGATTTGCATCATTAAATATATCTCCTCCCCCTTTATCCCCCTCCTTAGGGGGAAATTAAAATAAACCGTTTATTTCAGCATCGATAGCATTGATGATTTTCCCTAAATCCTCTTGACTTTCTGGAAAACGATTATTATCAACATCAATAATTAACAATTTGCCTTTATCGTAAGTTGAAATCCAAGCTTCGTAACGTTCATTTAAACGCTTTAAATAATCCAAACGAATACTTTCTTCATAATCACGACCACGTGTTTGAATTTGATTTACTAATGTTGGAACACTAGCTCTCAAATAAATCAATAGATCTGGAGATGACACAAAAGAATCCATCAAGTTAAACAAAGAGAAATAGTTTTCGAAATCTCGTGTTGTCATCAAACCCATTGAATGCAGGTTCGGTGCAAAGATGAAAGCATCTTCATAAATCGTACGATCCTGAATGACGTTTTTATCCGTTTCTTGAATTTCTTGAATTTGCGTAAAGCGACTGTTCAAATAATAAATTTGAAGGTTGAACGACCAGCGTTGCATGTCTTCATAAAAATCATTTAAGTAGGGATTGTGTTCTACATCTTCAAAATGCGTTTCCCATCCGTAATGCTTAGCCAACATCTTTGTTAGCGTAGTTTTACCTGACCCAATATTTCCAGCGACTGCGATATGCATATTCATTCAAATTTAGACTGCCTAAATTACTACAATTGATTTAATTCACAAGAATTAATTGCGTAAAGTAAGTGAGTATTTTAATATTTTATTCTCTGTACGAAAATAGAAAAATTTACCCGACAATTTTACTTCACTGATACCGATTGTTGGTAACTCGATAAAATCATTTGTTGATTCATTAATTTGACGAATATTTAATTTATCCTTCAACAACAAAACAAACGATTTATCCTTTATACTCAAGCTTTTGAAAAAATCAAATTTATAGGTTCTAATTAAAGATCCATACAAATCAAATTCAAAAATTGTCCCAGATGAATCTATTAGAAATAAATGATTTTCCACTTCTTGAATCGATTCAATTTGATTCATATTCAAAATACCTTTTAAATTTTTTATTTCTTGAAATTGATTTGTTCCGTTTAAACTTAAGAGCAACAACTTTGAATTGAGTTGATCCACCACCCATAATTTATCAGATTGACCAGAAATAGCTATGTGTGATGCATTTCCAATATTGAAATATGATAAATCCAGACAATCTTCACTTAATGTCAATGTATTATCGAGAAGACAAACAGTCTGTTGTTCCTCTGAAAAAGTTACCAATTTCATCGTATTGATAGATTGAATTTCCTTGATTCTACCGAACGATTTTATACTTTGTGAAAATTTTAAAACACCTGTAGAATCGAATTTTTGAAGAACTTTATTTTTGGCGATATACACATTTCCCAAAACATCAACGGACCAAATATCATCTTGGTTGATTACATATTCTCCATTTTTTACCCATAGCAAAGAATCAAAAATCTGTGCATGAAATTTTGATATTGAAATTGCAAAAAATAGGAGGATCAGGATTGTCTTCACTTTATTCTACTTTATTTTGATGTGTGCCATTTGAACCAATATTTGTTCCAAAATAACTCTATTATTTGAAAGTCTCGGGATTTTATTTTGTCCACCTAATTTCCCTTCGGATTTCAACCAATGATCAAAAGTTCCATTTTCTGCAATTTTAATTTTTGGAGGAACCAAAACCATATTATTATACCTTTTTGCGTCGTAATCAGAATTGATTTCTCTCAACTTTTCATCTAACAATATTCCAAAACGATTTAAGTCATCAGGTTCTTGGATAAATTCGATTAACCATTCATGACCACCGTGTTCAACACTTGTCATATAAACAGGGCACGCAGTATAATCTCTAATCTGAGAATCCGTTTTACTACAAGCATACGCTATTGCTAGCTCAGCATTGTCGACTATTAACTCTTCTCCAAATGTATTGATGAAGCTTTTAGTTCTTCCCGTGATTTTGAAGCGAAATGGATTTAGTGATGTGAATTGAATTGTATCGCCAATAATATAACGCCATAAACCACCATTCGTTGAAATAACTAAAGCGTAATTAACACCTAATTTAACCTCTTCAAGATTAACAATTTCCGTTGATTTCGTCCCCTCATAAGAGGTCATCGGAATGAATTCGTAATAAATGCCATAATCCAACATCAACAACAATTCATTTGAATCCAATTGATCTTGAATTCCAAAAAATCCTTCAGATGCGTTATATGTTTCCACATAATTCATGTTAGGATCGGGAATTAACTTCTTGAATTGCTCTTTATACGGTTCGAAATTTACACCACCATGCATGAACAATTCCAAATTTGGCCAAACCTCTTTTAAATTACTTTTACCTGTAATTTCGAGTATTCTATTTGCTAGAACCATTGTCCAACTTGGCACGCCCACAATGATGTGAACATCTTCATTCATGGTACTTATTGCCATTTTCTCTATTTTTGATTCCCATTCATTCATAAGAATAATCTCTTTAGAAGGGGTTCTTCTTATGCCGGCCCACCACGGTAAATTCTTGACGATGATTGCGGAAATATCTCCAAAATAGGAATCTGTGCTATTCGGATTATCCTCTGTTGAACCTCCAACAATGAGATGTTTACCATTGTATAATTTTCCGTTTGGATGGTTATTATAATAAATTGCAAGAAGGTCTTTTCCTCCTTTATAATGACAATCTTCTAACGATTCTTTTGTTACTGGTATTAATTTACTTCTCGTACCTGTTGTACCGGATGACTTTGCAAACCATTTTGTTTCTGTAGGCCATATTAAATTTTGTTCGCCATTCATTAATCTTTCAATGATTGGTTGAACATCGGAATATTCTTGCAACGGAACTTGATTTATGAATTCTTTATAGGACCTAATTGAAGAGAATTTTTTTTCAATTCCCCATTTGGTATTTAATCCAGATGCTATTAATTTTTCAAATGTTTCTTGCTGAACTTCAAACGGATACTTTTTGAATAAATCAATTTGATGAATTCTTTTTTTTATTATCCAAGCAAAAATTGAATTGAAAGGCATCCTAAAATGATTGAGAAGTTATTACCTAAAATTACATCTTTAACATAAATAATTTACAAGAAAAAACTCAAAAAAAAAGCTATCCGCTATTGGCGCGACAGCTTAACGCATTTTCTGGAAATTGGGATTAACCCCAAATCATGATCCAAGTAATAACTGCAATAACGAAAATTGTATAAATTGTACCTATTGCCGCAGTTGAACCTTCGAAGAAATTATCTGACATAATCGTTTTTTTTATCAAAAGTAAAAAATTATTCGAACGGAAATCATAGAACAAATAACTTTTTTTTATTTTATTTCATAAAAAAAGCCATCCTTCAGCTGATGGATGGCTTCAAAATCTTATTTCAAATCTTTAATCTCTTGAACCTAAAATTCTTAAAAGAGAAAGAAAAAGGTTAATGAATAAAATATACAATTGTAAACCGCCAATTAAAGACAACTTGCTTCTGTCTATCCCCGACAAAGAAGTGTCTTGGGCAGTACCTTTTAATTGCTGCATATAATAAGCAGTTAAACCAGTGAAAACAAATACACCAACAATTGAAATGACATATTCCATCATTTCACTGTGCATGAACATATTTACAATTCCAGCGATGAAAATGCCAATGAAAAGCATGTACATCAAACTTCCAAACTTGGTTAAATCTGTTTTGGTTGTGTATCCTAAGATTGCCATTCCTGCAAATGCACCAGCAGAAACAAAAAATGTTGAGATTATAGAAGGAATTGAATAAACAATGAAAATAGTACTTAAACTTAGTCCCATTAATGAAGAATACGCTATAAATAAAATCATTATCACAACCAATGAAAGTCGTCTGTAAGCCATTTGAATCAATAAGCCTAAACCCAAAGGAGCAAACATTACCACATAAAAAAGTGGAGAAATCCCTCCTGTTGCTGTTAGAAAATATTTCACAAAGAAAACAGGCATTGACCTTCCATCATCAAAAACAACTTGTTCACCTGTACCAACCATGTAGGCAATGATACCAGAGATTCCTAATGCGGCAAACATATAGCCGTAAACATCTCTAAAAAATTCTTTGGTTATTTCTTTTGTATAACCGTCGTGTTGATCTATTATTTCATTCATAGTTAATGTAATTTTGCTTGAACTAAATTAACAAATTCTCTTCTAGTTGCATCATTATTCATAAATAATCCTGTAAATGCACTTGTTGTAGTAACTGAATTTTGTTTTTGAACACCGCGCATTTGCATACACATGTGCGAACATTCAATTACAACTGCAACACCTTTAGGATTAAGTGTTCGTTGAATACAATCTCTAATTTCAATGGTAAGTCTTTCTTGAACTTGTAATCTGCGTGAATACGCATCTACAACTCTTGGAACTTTACTTAAACCAACAATCTTACCATCTGGAATATAAGCAACATGTGCTTTTCCGAAAAATGGCAGCATATGGTGTTCACACATGGAATAAACTTCAATGTCCTTCACGATAACCATTTCAGAATATGCTTCGTGAAAAATCGCTTGTTTCATTAAATCATCTGGATTGATGTCATAACCATGCGTTAAGAATTGCATCGCTTTTGCCATGCGTTCTGGTGTTCTCAATAATCCTTCTCGTTCTGGGTCTTCACCAATTTTAGAAAGAACCTCTTTGTAATGTTTCGCTAAATCGTTTGTTATTTTATCGTCGTACATGATGTTTATTTACTTAAAAACAATTAGAAGTTAAAAAGGTTCTTTACCTCCGTAATATTCAACGTAATTATTTTCTGTTTCAACCAATTTGATTTTTACTAGTTCCCCACCAGCGATAGCAATTGGTTCTTTTATTCTCTCCCAGATTTGAATGGCCATATTTTCTGTTGAAGCCAGCATTCCAGCTAAAAAAGGTACATCTAAATTTAAATTTTTATGGTCTAATGCCTCTACTACTTCGACTTTCAAAATTTGACTTAACTCTTTCAAATTGATTACAAATCCAGTATTTTCATTTGGAACGCCTTTCACAGTTACATAAATAGAAAAGTTATGCCCATGCCAGTTTTTATTGCTGCATTTCCCAAAAACTTCCCAGTTTTTCTCTTCTGACCAATCTTCTCTCCACAATTTGTGAGCTGCATTGAAGGTCTCTCGTCGTGTAATATATATTGTTTTCAAACTATTCATTTAAAATACAAAGATAGTTAGAATTCGGAATTCACAATCGCAAATCTTATCTTTGCACCATGGAAGAACGATTGGACAAGATTATTTTACAGCGCAAATTAGTAACAACTAGAGTGCGAGCAGAGAAAATAATTCGTGAAGTTGGAGTTAAAGTAGATGGCAAATTAGTAACAAAAACAGGTAAAAAATTTCCAATTGATTGTGTGATTGAAATGATTGAAGAAGAAATTCCATGGGTTTCAAGAGGCGCTTTGAAATTATTGGAAGCGATTGAAAACTGGAAACCAACGATTCAAGATGGTGTTTTTATGGATATTGGTGCGTCAACCGGCGGATTTACAGAAGTCTTATTACAAAACGGTGCGACCCGTGTTTACTCAGTTGACGTTGGAAAGAATCAATTACATCCTCGTTTAAATGATGATGAGCGTGTTATTAATCTTGAAAAAACGCATGTTCGTGAATTAACAGCAAACGTGATTAAAGAGCCAATTGACGGCTGTGTTGTGGATGTTTCTTTTATTTCATTAGGAAAAATATTTCCATTTATCCACTCTTTTTTAAAGCCGAATGGCTATGTTATTGCACTTGTTAAACCACAATTTGAAGTTGGTAAAGCAAATATTGGGAAAGGTGGAATTGTGAAAAACAAAAGTCTTTTCCCAGAAATGTTAGAAGATATAAAAGAAGCTGGGAAAGTGAACAATTTAATTTTTCAAAAGCAAATTGATTCGCCTATCCTCGGTGGTGACGGAAATCAGGAATTTTTAATACTTTTTCACAAAATATAATTGATAGCGCATCAATTCATAATTTGTAATTAGCAATTTATAATTATTTAAAAGTATTTCCATTTTTTTCTTCTTAAGAACAATTCAAAATAACGATTGTTGTATCTTTGCACATAGTTATGACAGAAGGAACAAAAAAACCATTCATCGTTAGAGAAATTCGTCAACAATTTCCAGCGCTTCGACAGTTGATTTACGACAAAAACCTTATCTATTTTGATAACGGTGCAACTTCTCAAAAGCCACAAGTGGTGCTTGATGCAATCAACATGTATTACTCAAAAGACAATGCGAATATTCACCGCGGTGTCCATTTCATGAGTCAACAAGCAACAACGGAATACGAAAAAGCGCGCGTAACAATTCAGAATTACATTCATGCTAAAAAATCGGAGGAAATAATTTTCACAAAAGGAGCGACAGATGGTATTAACCTCGTTGCTTTTTCATTTGGTGAATTACTCTCTGCTGGAGATGAAATTTTGATCACAGCAATGGAACACCATTCAAACATTGTTCCTTGGCAAATGCTCTGTCAGCGTAAGAATCTGACATTGCGCGTTGCTCCAATCAATAAAAAAGGAGAATTAATTGTAGAAGAATTTGATAAATTATTGAATTCAAAAACCAAATTAGTCGCCGTAACACATATTTCAAATACACTTGGGACAATTAATCCAGTCAAGGAATTAGCGGTAAAAGCGCATGCTGTAGGTGCGAAAATATTGGTGGATGGAGCACAAAGTATTCAACACATGTCAATTGATGTTGTTGACATGGATTGTGACTTTTTTGTCTTTTCCGGGCACAAAGTTTTTGGTCCAACGGGAATTGGTGTACTCTATGGCAAAGAAGCGTTGTTGGATAAAATGCCTCCCTACCAAGGTGGTGGTGACATGATATCGCGTGTTACATTTGAACATACAACCTACAATGAATTGCCGTTCAAATTTGAAGCAGGAACACCTCATATTGCTGGTGGAATCTGTTTAGGTAAAGCATTTGAATTTTTGTCTGAATTAGACATGGATGCGATTCAAAAATATGAAAAAGAGTTAGCCGAATATGCGCAAGACATGCTTGACACCTTTGAGGGATTAGCCATTATCGGTGAAGCAAAAAAGAAAACAAGTGTTGTATCTTTTGTGATTGAGAACATTCATCCTTTTGATATTGGAACATTATTGGACAAACAAGGAATTGCTGTCAGAACTGGACACCATTGTACACAACCATTAATGGATTTCTTTCAGATACCAGGAACAGTTAGAGCTTCTTTTGCCTTTTATAATACACGGGAAGAAGTCAATATTTTCATAGCTGCTGTTGAGAAAAGTATCAATATGTTGAAATAAACTAACATGATGACATTAGAAGAAAAACAACAAGAAATCATTGGTGAATTCCAAATATTCGATGATTGGATGGATAAATATGAATACATCATTGACCTAGGCAAAGAACTTCCGTTGATTGATAAAGATAAAAAAACGGATGATCGCTTGATTCGTGGATGTCAATCCAATGTTTGGCTTGATGCGACAGTATTAGAGGGTAAAATGAAATTCACTTCAGATGCAGATGCCATTATCACAAAAGGGATTATTGGCTTGTTGATTCGTGTTTTGAATAATGAAACACCAGAATCAGTAGCAAAAGCAGATTTACATTTTATCAAAACTATTGGATTACAAGAACACCTCTCTCCAACTAGAGCAAATGGATTATTGAGCATGGTTCAAAAAATGAAAATGACAGCTTTGTTAAATCTTGATAACAACGATTAACGAAAATTATAAAATGGAAGACGAAATAGTAAATTTAGAAAATACGGTAGTAGATGTGTTAAAAACCATTTACGATCCAGAAATTCCAGTCGACATTTTTGAATTAGGGCTCATTTATGAAGTGAGGATTGACGAAGATAAAAATGTTGAAATTGAAATGACTTTAACATCACCTAATTGTCCTGTGGCTGAAACAATGCCGAAGGAAGTTGAGGACAAAGTTTGCCTAATTGAAGGTGTAAAATCATCCAAAGTAAATATTGTTTTTGATCCACCTTGGGATAAAGACATGATGAGTGAAGAAGCGAAATTGGAACTTGGTTTTCTTTGAGAAAATAGATTTAATTTTTATTCTAAATCCCGAATCACAAATCCCGAATCACAAATCTGGTAAGCATGAGAAGAGTAGTAATTACAGGAATTGGAGCATTGACTCCGATTGGAAATAATTTAGCAGATTATTGGACAAGTTTAAAAAACGGCGTGAGTGGTGCTGCTCCAATAACCAAGTTTGATACTTCTAAATTCAAAGCGACGTTTGCGTGTGAACTTAAAAATTATGATGCGAAGGATCATTTTGATGTGAAGGAAATCCGTAAATATGATCCGTTTTCTCAATATGCTTTGATTGCAGTTGATGAAGCTGTTCGACATGGAAATATTGATTTTGAAACATCAAACAGAGACCGTATTGGCGTTATTTGGGGTTCTGGAAATGGTGGAATTCAAACATTCCAAGATCAAATGAAAGAATATGTTGATGGAGATGGAACACCACGTTTTACACCTTATTTCATTCCAAGAATTTTGGTCGATATTGCTTCGGGAGTGATTTCCATAAAATATGGATTAAGAGGTGTGAATTTTTGCCCTGTTTCAGCTTGTGCAACATCTAATACTGCCATGATTGAAGCTTTCAATTATATCAAGTGGGACAAGGCA
>Ga0209190_1000555_pt1 | contig 27372 bp, 34 predicted proteins | sample M_140205_XF_Meta_FD_187315 | JGI IMG/M metagenome (GOLD analysis project Ga0209190, IMG submission 187315) | Freshwater microbial communities from Lake Montjoie, Canada to study carbon cycling - M_140205_XF_MetaG (SPAdes) (version 2) | ecosystem: Environmental > Aquatic > Freshwater > Lake...
GTTCTTTGACATCTTCATTTGGGTCGTAAACATTATCCCAAATAGCTTGTAAAAATAATTTTGAAAATTCACAATTTTTAACAAACCAAACGCCAGTATTTGGCATTCTCCAATCAGATCCTATTATCATATCATTATCACTTCCGTATTTGTCTACAAATGATTCTAATTTTATATTATCATTCATAATAAAAATGTCACTGTCAATCCATACCAACCAATCATAACTATCTAAATATTTCAAAAAAAGAAAAATTTTAGACCAGTGAATGGTTTTTGATTTATTATAAATACTATCGTCGTCAATAAAATCGTATCCATGTTTTTTACAATATAATTGCTTGTTTATAGTTGATAATTTCGTTCTTTTTTTATATTCTTCTCCAATAGAAAAATTACATAATGCAATCTTTGATTTTGTATTCATTTTGATTATTTTCAATTAATTCTATAAATTGAAAAAATATTTATTATGTCCAATTATAATAAAAAATGAAGAGAAAATATCGTTCTAAAAGCCCTAAAAATGATGGTAAAAGACGCTCAAAATCTTTAGGAAAATGTAGAAAATATCTTGGTAAGAAAATAGGAATAAATATGTATGAATATAAACTTGGTAGATGGGTAAGTCCAGCTCAAGCGATCGCTGTTTCATACTCCGAGACTTTAAAGAGATTTCCTCATTGTAAACAACATCTGAAACGTAAAAGTTCTAAATCTAAACGCAAAAAATCTTAAATATAATATAAATCATTTAAATAAAATTAAATGAAAGTTTTAATTTTCTCATCAATAGGTGATTATAATCAAAAATCGTGGCTTTCAAATGAAACTAATGCTGATTTTATTCTAGCATATTATGGAAAATCGAAAGAAAAATTTGAAGATTTGAAAAAGAAATCGTTATATTGTTTTAGATCAAAAGGTGTTAAATTCCAATTATTATGGTCTTGGTGGATTCATAATATTGAAAAAACAAAAGAATATGATATAATTGGTGTTATAGACGACGATATACAATGGGATTCTAAAACCATGAACAAATTTATTGAAAACTTGAATATATATTCTACAAATAATCCAGATACAGTAGTATTTTCACCAAGTCATCATAAAAATGGAAAGATTACAAGAATTCATATGGAACAACAACTTTTTAATTATAACAAAATTAGAAAAGTCGATTCAATAGAAATGACATGGCCTTTTTTAAAAAGAGATTTTCTAGATAGCTATTTACAAAATGAATATGAAATATCTTTACAAGGATATGGAGAAGGAAGACTTTATTCGGAAAAGGCAAAAAAAGAAAAGAAAAATCTGGTTGTGTTTGATAATTTTCCAAGTATAAATCCTACAGATATTCAGAAAGGAATAAAAAAAATGAAATGAGCGGAACATACCCATTCTACGCATAAATTTTTGATTTAATAATGAAATCAAAAAATAAGGTCTACATAGTTCTAGACCAGATAATATAAGAATACATAATAATTTTATCTATATCTATCTTGTTGAATTCTTCAAACGATATTTCATTTTTTTTTGAAATTAACATCTGTAAAAATGACATTCTATATTTATCCATCTTTTTCAAATCGAAATCTTCATCTATCTCAAATATTTTGTTTGAATATTCGTCAATCATCTTAGACATAGAGAATTCTCGTTCTTCTTTAGATTTTATGTTTGATATATATTTGATGTTTGATATAGAATTCATCCATTGTTCAACTTGTTCTTTATTACTTTTAGAGAACACCCATCCTGGTCCTACTTTTAAATTTGAGTTATATTTACCGCCTAATTCTTTTAAAGTTTCTTTAAAATTTTTCGTTTCTCCGAAAACAACAAATGACTTTTCAGTATAATCTTCAATATTCATGATAATGATTTATATTTATACTTTATAGTTTTAAATACTTATTTTTAATACCATTCAAGAGTTTCATTCAATATTTGAATAAATTTGTCTAAGAGAGGTAAATGACATACACTCAAACACAAGTTGAAATCCCTGCAACCTTTTCTCAATATCGCAATTTTTTTATTACCATTATTGATGTTATTACTTCTGATTCGCCAAAATTCACGATTCCAATATTCATCGCTATCACCTTCACCTTCACCTTCAGTCATCTTAATGAATGCCTTCGAGTTGTAGAGCTCATTAGCCATTTGAAGAATTTTTTCTTGTCTTTTTAAATCCAATAATTTGGCTTTGGTGATTTGAAATTCTTCCAAACACTGTTCAATAAATGATCTTGGAGTGCTGTTAATATCATCCTTGACAATATTAATAAAATCAATCACATCGAAAGAATGTATAATTTTCAACTTCGATTTGGGGTTGAAATAAAAATGGCAAAGTCTTGCAAAGTTTCTATTGAAGTCTGAACAACCATCATATTCTTTCACTTCGTCACAAAAAGAAACACTCTTCTTCTTATTCGAGAAATGATTGTCGACAATTGTGAAACCGCAAGAAATAGACATAATGTGTTTTCAAAGGATGAAATCAAAGATGAAATTTTTTTATTTTTTTTGTGAAAAAATCAATTTTTTATAACATATGAAAATGGGGTTATAAAAAAATATTATTTTTTGCAAAGATAGAAATGCTTTATGATCCAAAATAAAATCATTATAACAAACATTTTAAATAAAAGTAAAAAGTATAATGAATTTTGAGTGATTTGGATGTTTGATGTAATCAATTCATCTACTTTAGGTATAGATAAAAGAACAAATAAAATTCCAACAAAAAAAGGTTCGTATGCCTCATTAATTACACTTCTTACAATCGATTTTTTTTCTTTATCTTTGAATAAAGTATTTAGCATCATCAATTCTGATTCAGTTGGAATAGATTTATCAATTGGCAAGTTTGCAATCATATCATAATTGAAATTATTTTCGTTATTCATATTCATCATTTTTCTTAAAAAAAATCTATTATTTTAAGTTAGAATTTTTTTTAAAAGACGTTTAAAATATTAAAATTATTCAACAAAAATGCCACTTTCACTAAAAAAAATTGAAGATTTACTCGCATCAAAAGGTTTTATTTGCAAATCTTACTACAAATTGGATGATTTCTGTATATACATTGAAGTATTCAGTGTTCAAGATGCAACCAGTTTCATGTTATACGTATCGAGTAGATATGAATTAAAAGTTGATAATAGGGATAATATTTATGAATTAAAGTATATGGAAATGACTAAAGAAGACGAAAATGTGAGTTCATCTTATGCACATGAACCGGACGATGTCGATATCGAAGAATTTTATAATAATGTTGATATTAATTTACACAACTACAACCAACAAAATTCAAATTTGGAAAAAATGTTATTGGAAGATTATAATAAACAATTGACAATAAAAGATGTGAATAAGGAAGATAAACAGAATTTAAAAGATATTTTTAGACAAATGAATAGATTCATGTATTGCGTGCAAAATATAAAATACAAATTGTCTATTTTTTATAAAAATTATCTATGTTCCATCACAAAAGATGACGAATTAGACTGTTTTTTAATTTTAAATTACCCTAGAAATGATAATCGAAAACTTTATATTTATATAGATCTTAAAACTTTATACATCAAGATGGAAACTTTTCCGAATGATGTGCGAACTGTAAAGGATGGAATTTATAGACTTCTTAATCAAAATCAAATTAAACATACTAAAGTTCTAAATGACATGTTAGAACAAAAAATTACAATTCTTCAATATTCCGAAGTTGTTCAGAAAAAAAAAGAAGATATTCAAACTTATATTACACAATTCGAAACGCTGTTGACCAACTTAAATTTGAATGAAAAAAGTATATATGAAAAACTTGAAAAAGTCAGGTCGCAATTTTCTGATTATGGTATAAAAGGTTTACACGACGATATTGAAAAATCTCATCTTACCGCTCATTATGAAAGTGAACTAGACAAGATAAACAATGTAAAGCAGGATATAATACAAAACATAGTTAATTTGAAAACTCAACAAGAAAATATCACTTTAAAAATGGACAAGATTCTATTCGACAATTCAATAATGATCAATGAAATTTCTAAAAATTTTATAAAACTAGCTGAAATTGTTGGTTAGAAAAAATTGATTTTTTTATATTTTTTTAATATAAAAATCACCTTTGTGAAAATGTCTAGCACATCAGTTTCTTCCGTAGCCTATCCCCCTATGACAAGAGTTAGTTTTCAGCATCCAGTGATCGGATTAGTTCGAGGAGTAATATCGAGATCTTACTTCACAGCCAGTAGAAATATATCGACACATCCAGATGGCCTTGCTTATGTCATAGATGTTCCTTGTCCAAATAGAGGGACTATTCAGTTTGTCAAACAGCCTTCGGACATAAGTGTTATTGAACAATGATAGTTAGTAGTATGTATTAAATAAATATATAATCTGAAGTGATTTTATTATTAACCTTATATAATTTTTAAAATTCATTCGAATTTTAAAATCTATCTTTATTTTTCTTCCCTCAGCTTTACACCTTTGTGATCATATATCCATATTTCGTATTCATATCCAATGGATTTAGCTGTATTTTGTTTATAAGACATAAATTTTTCTTGTATAAACGTCCATTCAGACTTAACTTCAACACATCGATTTTGAGATTTAATAAATATATCAACATAGTGTCGGTGTTTTTTATTTTCACCATCTATATACCAGATTTCTGGAACACGATCAGCTTCAGTTATTATATCTTCTTCAAATATTCCACTCTCCAACAATTCTTTTAAAGCAAAATTTTCATATCCATGTATATCTATAACTTTTCCAGATGGAAAAGTAAATAATTTAGAAGATTTCATTTGGGATTTCATAAATATTTCAGCATTTTGCATTGCATTAGGAACTCCATATCTTTCCATACTGGTATTTATTGTTTTTTCGAGACCGCATTCTTTGCATGCATAACCATTTTTAACATCATTTATTCGCACTGTGTATTCATTATCACATTTACATAATATTGTTATAGGTGAATTCATACTTATGTACGTATCACTGAATTTTTCGTCACTCATATTTAATTTCATGGATTTGTCTTCAACAATTTTAACAACCTCATCATAATTTTTTTTTCTATTATTTCCACAATCTTGACATTTATGACCTTGTCTTACATTTGTATAACATAATTCTTTTTTTTCGTTGCAAATACAAATCACTGGTATTTTTTGATCACATCCAGTAAATTTTTCTGAAAATTCTTTTTCATTCCATAAAAGTTTGATACCATTTTCTTTGTAAACATCGTTAACTTCGTCATATTTTAAAAGTCTTGTTTTTGGGATAACACAGTGTTTACATCTTGTTCCGAATTTTATGTTAGTAATTGTTCTATTTGATTCCTTTTCGCAATTTGTGCATTTAACCGGTATGGGTTTAGTCATAGTTTTAAAATTTTCATTATATTCTTCTTCAGACCAAGTCAATTTAAATCCATTTTCTTTGCATATATCTACAGCAATGAAAAAAGTTGTCCTATTTTTCTTTTGTAAATTTCTATTTCTTTCGTCAGCACATTCTCTACATGTGCTTCCCTTTCTAATATTATCTAATGTTAGATCTTTTTTTCTTTCACAAGAGCATACCACGTGTATTTTTGTACTTGTTGTAGTTTTATAATTAATATTAAATTCTTCTTTTGTCCAAATAAGTTTCATTGAATTGCTTTCAATTATATTTTTTGCTTGTTCAAAATCTATCTTCTTTTTGCTCATTTTGAAATTCTTTAAGAATTCAAAATTAAAAATCACTTTTTCAATTTAAATTTATAAAATAATAAGTTGGTCTATAAAACAGTTTAATTATTGACAAAATTAGTAGTGCAATTTCCGGAAGAATTTGAATATGCGTCTAAAATATTAAAGTACCCTCCACACTGGTATGCAACTCCATGTGTTAAAGCATCAGTGTTGATAGCGGGGTAGTTGGGAACCTTGTATGTAGGAGAGTAATCGGCTACCGATCCGGTTGCTTCGAAACCTTCTCTGTATCTGAACGATTCACCGGCGGGACCCGATGGTGAAGCTTTTCCCATACCAGCTTCAACAGCAGCTTCAGCTTTTGCTGCAGAAGAACCAGCAATGGGTCCTTTGAAAGTGAAATCTTTATCAGATGGTTGGGCAGTTGCGGCAACTTCGGCCAAAGAGCATTTATTATATCTAACTAATCTTGCATAATGACATGCAGGTCCATTTACTGATCCGTAGTATGAATTCATTTTTTATTGATAGTCAAGAGAAAAAGAAATTTTTATTTTTTTAATTTTTTATGAAAAAAAATATATGAATTTATTTATAATTATCTAAAAACTTATCCGGCACATATGACATTTGTCAAGCTTTGAAAAACATGTGTCACAAACTGCATGTCCACACTTTTTCATAATTACAACCTTATCCTTTTGATACGGTTCAAAACATATTTGACATGTTTTATTCAATTGAATCATCATTTCTATGCATTCATTCGCTAAAAATGTCGGAACTTCTTTAATTATTTCAATTATTTCAGGATTCATTATCGGAGTTGAAACAATACCTGTTCCTCTAACTGACAATTCGGGCGTTGAAATAGAATTATTATCTGATCTTATTTCAGAATTACGGGTATTATCTGTATAAGGCGTAAACCCAATTCTACGTCTAACACGTCTTATAGGTCCAGTATAAGGAGTTTGACTTCTTAAATACATCTGAAAATCAACTTGATCTCGGAATCTTGTATCTAAATGTTCACGAAGAATATGAAAACCATTGAAAGCGACATGACCATAATTAGCTCCTTTTGATATTAACCACTTACAAATCGGATTATGATTATTTTGATATGCTATTAAAAGAGGAGTCATACCTCGTGAATCAGATTTATTTAAAAAAGTTGATATATTTATCCTATGGGTTGTGAAAATTTTCACAATATAAAAATGTCCTCTTTCACAAGCGTCGAAAAACGCAGTTCGTCCATAATTATCTTGGATATCAGTTGAAGCATTCAAAATATTCAATAAAAGAATAACAATATCATGTTTTTTATGTTTAACAGCTGAATGTAGCAATGTTGAACCAAAATTCACACTTTTTGAATCAACAATAAATTGACCCGAAGCGCAATATTGTCTAATAGTGTCTGAGTTATTTCTTAAAATGTGTTTTTCTAAAAAATGCATTGTTCTAATATCACCGTAAATAGAATGATTGGCTGTTACTAGAAGATTTTCGTTCATCATATTATTAGATTTGTGAAAAAATAAATACAAAAAAGTTTTAAAATCATTTTTTTACATCTTTCCATAAAAGAAAATGTCATTTTTATATAATTTTTTAAGTCAATTCTTATTTTATAAACAACCAGAAATAATACCTCACCTGGATAAAAACGAAGAAGATGATGATATTTTCATTGTAAAACATTTAGTTACTATACACGACATAAAATCCATTCGATTAAATAAAGTCAAAGAAACAGATACAATTCAAAAAGATTATGATGACCTGAAAAAACTTATTTTAAATGTAAAACTTAACCACGTCACAATTGATGATAAACAAAATAAAGAATATAAACATAGACATCCCGTTTTAAATGAATTACGTGAAAAATTTAAAAAATAAATAAAAATTTGCGTAATAAATAAATGAGTAATAATGATCCTATGAAAACATCTGGATTGTGTTGTAAAAATGTAATTCCTGTAAATTACACACCACCATTTCAAACAACTAAATATGCTTCAAATAATATAAATGAGCAATATGGAAATATCCAAAATATTACTAGTAGCACTATGCGTGGAAATTATTCTGAGCGAATAAAATATATTATGAATGATAACACAAATGAAGTTGGTTTGAGTTCTGGAGGAGGAGAATATGTTGTTCCTAATTATAAACATCGATATGATCAATTTCATAGACATAATTGTTTTGATTTTGGATATCAAAAATTAAGAAATGCTTATGGTAATGGAAATAACGGACAATGTAAAATTCGCTATGAAGATTACTAATTTTATGAATTCAGATATATCTCTGGTTTTTACGCGCTATCTATTATCAGAAATATTTTTCATTTTTTTCATAATAATTTATAAATACAATAAATTAAAAAAAATGAGTGACGATGAAGAAAAAAAAGATGATGATGGATTTAGTGTTACATCTCAGCAATCTGTTAAATTGTTAGATCATGACGAAGATAGAAATAAGAATTTATATAAAAGTTTTATTGTTATTATATTTTCTTCATTTTGTTTAACTATTTCATTGGGAGTAAATGAAATGTTCAAACTTATCCTGGATCATACAAAATCAGATAAAAGTAATGTCAATGAAATCGGATATTATGTTGTTTATATCTTTGCTCTTGTTATAATAACTTTAGGTTTGGTATACTTTTTAAATGTAGAAGTTTCATAACAAGATTTAAATAGATATTCAGTGATATATATATATATAAAAAATGGAAAATCGTGATAAAATTCCAAGTTTGTATAAAACTTGTAGTCTTCATATAGCACTTGAAAGGGCAGATTTAAATAAAGATTGGGTTGTATTTAAAGAACTAATGAAAATCGATCCGAAGTTTTTAAAAATGCATTTAGATGCAACATCATCTATATTTGATTATAATTATCTATCTCTTACAAAAGAACAACAATATGATTTATTCAATTAAATTTTATAACTATCTGTTATAAAATATAAAGCAATGATCGACAATGATATTACAGAAATAGTGCCACATTTATTTTTATCAAACTGGTTTACAAGTAACAATTCAAATGTATTATATAAAAATAATATAAAAGCTGTTATAACTATAGAAACTTTAGAAAAACCAAGTGATATTTTATTATATCAACAGATGAATGGGATAGAATCTATGTATATCACCTTACCTGATAGTCCATCAGCTAATATATATCAATATTTTGACAATACTTATGATTTCATTGAAAATAAAATATCAAAAGGGGAAAATGTGTTGGTTCATTGTTATGCAGGTATTAGCAGAAGTGCAACTATTGTTTTAAATTATTTACTAAGATCCTTTTATCAAAATCGAAATAATAATAAAAATTTTACAAATCCTCAAGAAATTTTGCAGTCAGTTCTGAATTTTGTTAGACAACGGAGACCGATTGTGAATCCAAATCAAGGATTTTTAAATCAATTACTTCGAAAAACGATTCAATATAGCAACGAATATTTAAAAACCGAATATTTTTGCATGAGGAGAAGTCATGTATAAGTTTTGATTCAATTATAAAAGTTTCGGTTGTAAGTTTTCGTCTCATACTTTTATAATCTATATGTATTTTCATAAATCATTTTTGAAAAAATGAGGAAATTTTTTAATAATTTCTCCACCAATTTCTATATATACTTCTTCTCTAGATTTAAAATGCTTTTCTAAAATTTTGTTATCATCAACTAAATCTATTATAATAGGATCACCTTCTTTTGTTCGCATTATCCTACCAACACTCTGGATTACATAATCAACGATATCTGATGCAAAAATCAGACAATCTAACTTTTTGAAATCAAAACCGGTTGAGCATTTTGATGAGCTCGCAACCAATACCTTACACTCACGGTCAAATTCTTGTTGACTTTTTAGTAAACTTTGAACCATCACACCCTCTTCCAATAATCGATCATATAAATATTTTCCCTGTTCTACTCGTTTAGTGAGAATTAGAATATTTCTATCCTTAAATTTTTTACATATTGATATAATTAATTCATTTCGTTCTATATTATTACATTGTGCATCTAATATTGCACCCCAATTTAACTTTCCGCTTTCGGTAAGCTCCATTTTAGGCTTGAATCCTGTATGAACTTTATATACGATATGTTTTCGTTTCAGTAGACGAACAATACGATTACTTCCAAAATATAGTTCTATTAAAGGATCTAGACCATCGGTTCTGTAAGGTGTCGCACTTAATCCAATCAAATATCTTGGGAAAATACATTGAAGACTTTTCGATAATGATTCAGCCATAATCAAATGAAGTTCATCTACAATACATAAAGCAATTTTTTTAAAAAAAGTCTTCTTTTTTTTTGGAATATTCGTTGCATTCATAATAAAAAAATCACAATCTTCATCTAATTCGCTTTTTGATGTTAGTTTTTGTATCTTTGCAGTAGGACAAAATTTTAAAATCGATTCTTCCCATTGATTAATCAATACAATTTTATTGACGATAATCAATGTTTTTAAACGAATTTCACATGCCAAATTTATAGCCATGATTGTTTTTCCAAATCCAGTGAAAAGACTAAGAATAATCGAGCTAGTTTTAGATAAAATCTTAAGAGCCTCTTTTTTAACTTCTATTTGTTCATCTCTCAATGATCCTGTGAATTCTACTTTCATTGATGGAAATTTTTCTCTTGGTCTACGAGGTAATTTTAATTTAGAAGACCCATAAGCAAAGGGTATATAAACATAATTATTATCATCTAAAAAATAAGTTGAAATTTCTTTGACAGGCGCAGATTTGTTATATTTATTTGAAGGAATTTTTATAATCAAGTCATTGTTTATAGTTTGTATTTGTTCATTAGTCAAATCTGAAGATTTCACAAGTAAAGACATATATATATTTATTTTGTTTGTTATATATATGTTATGTAAATAAATCTTAAAATCAAATTTTTTCTTCTTCATATAATTGTAAAATCAGAAAGAATAATACTACTAAAATTTTCAACTTCGATGACAACGCATTCTTTTTCTATAATAGAAGCAACTTTAAAATTATTAAACATATTGGGTTTACGTTCATGTTCTTTTATAAATTGAATATGTTTCATATCATCAAATATTTGAATATTATAACAGTCTTTTTCTTTAATAATTAATACATGGAATATTCCTATTGAAAATAAAAGATTATATACATCAAATGCTAAATCCTTATTTAAATTTCGAATTTCAACATAATTCGATTTTTGAATTGAATTGATATCAATTATACCAGTCAAAAGTTTACGTCTGAAATATATAGAATTTCTTTTACAAACATCAGGGATGCATTTTGAAACAAAAAGAAAATCGTAGGTATTTTTTATTTCATCATCTAAATTGATATCTGAAATTGATATTATGTGTTCATTCAAACTAGAAATTTTTTTTAATTTTAAAGTATCTAATGTTTCCTGAAAGGATTGTATGAAACATGGGTTATTATCATCTTTAATTTTTATAAATAATTTATTGATATTTCCAAGAAATATTCCTATGAAATAAGGATCTATTGGTAAATCAACTTCTTTATATTCAACAGCTGATTTATATATAGATAATGCGTTTTTATCATCATTATTAAACGATAAATATTGTTTGATGTCAATATGATTGAATGTTAAATTTTTGTTATTGAATGTTAAGAATTTGGTGTTTTCACCTATAACAAAACTATTTCCATATCTAGAAATGATTCTATAAAGATTTTCTTTTGAAATATATTTCTTCTTTACGATATTTTTATAATTTGGCATTCCAAGTAAAATGTCATTTTCTTCTATATCAATAACTTTTTTTAAAGTTCCGTTGGATAATAAAATTTCAGTATCTTTATGAAAAAAAAATTTTTCTATATTATTCATTTTTTATTGTAAATGATTATTCTTTTAATCTTCTTTTTCAGTAAAAGAATACATGTAATATCCAAGTGATAAATATTTCACTAAATCTTTTTCGGTATGATGATTTTCTTTTGAGAATTTGAATTTGTAATAAAATTCGCATAACAGAAGAATTTCCTCTTTATTGATTTTACCATCCTTGATCGAGTCTGATAAATCTGACAAAAATTTTAGAAGACTTTCTTTTTCTTTTTCTTGAACGGTGTTCATTTTTAGTTATATATTATTTTATTTTTAAATATAGATATATATCCTAATATGAAATAATTTTCTTTTCCATTTAAAAAAAATAATATTTAAATAAAAATGAATATTTTCGTAATACTTTTATTCTTGATATTTTTATTTTTATTGGGGTATTTCTTTAATTTTTACAGATATTTTAAAATAAGATACTATCCGAATTTACCAGATTACATTATGAAATATACTCAAAAAAAAAAAATAACCAGTTTTAGTTCAAAAATCATTGTGTCTATTTCTTGCAGACCTCAAAATTCTCATAAATTGGAACCTTTACTCGCATCCTTATTGGATCAGACAATTAGAATTGATCAAATTGCACTGAATATACCATATAAAACAAAAGATGGACGAGATTACCAAATTAAAAAGGTTTGTGAAGACGTTGCAAGTGTTTATAGATGTGGAAATGATTATGGTAAGGAAAATAATATAATACCCACTTTATTACGTGAAGGTGAATATGGAACAATTGTTATTTCTTTGGATGAAAATATTATATATGGGAAAAATTTTCTAGAACTTTTAATTCAAACATCTGTTCAAAATAATAATTGTGCCATAATGTTCGACGAAGGAATGCTTGTTAAACCAGAATTTTTTACTAGAGATATATTATATGCAGAAAATATTATAAGTGTCAAAAAATATATAAAATCTCGTAAAATAAATTTTGAATATTATGAAAATTATAAGATATAATTTCATAATAGTTTAGATCGACATTTCTGAGTTTAATGATAAAATCGTTTTTTAATAATTGAACCTATACAAAATATGATTTAGATTTTCTTTTGTTTACAGATTTAGACTTTTTTCTTTTGTTTACGGATGATTTAGACTTTTTTCTTTTGTTTACAGATTTAGACTTTTTTCTTTTGTTTACGGATGATTTAGACTTTTTTCTTTTGTTTACGGATGATTTAGACTTTTTTCTTTTGACAGATTTAGACTTTTTTCTTCCATCATATTCAGAATTTTCTAAAAGACTTGGTATTAAGCTATCATTAGCTCCATGTTCTTTTAATATATCCTCTACAATGGGTTTATTATTTTGATGAGCAATCATGTAAGCAGTAAACCCCGTAAAATTTTTTTCATTAATTTCAGTTTTATCCTTATTTAAAAGTATTTCAACAATACCTGATTTACCTTCTCTACATGCATACATCAATGCGTTTTCTCCTCTATTTTCTTTTAAATTAATATCAGCTCCGCCATTAATTAGTTTTGTAACTATATCAGTATTACCTGCTGAACATGCATTCATCAAAGCTGTTGTGTCATCATAACTGTTTTTACGATTTATTAGATCACTCCCCCCCTTTTCTATTAGCTTATCAACTAAATTTGGATTTGGATTTAGTTGTGAACATTCTTGCATCAATAAAGTTCCGAATATAACATCTTCTTTATAAAGATTTGCTCCAGCTTCAATTAATTTAATCACAATATTATTATATGAAGCTTTTTCTTCCAAAGTTAATTCATCTTTATTTTGATATCCATAGGAATATGCAGCCATCAATGCTGAATAACCACAATTATCAATATCAAGATTTGCTCCTTTAGAAATCAGGAATTCAACTATATTTTCTTTTCCATTCAGTGCTGCTATTATTAATGCAGTTTTATATTCAGCGTTTTCTATATCAATATTCCCAGGTTCTTGATTAATATAATTTTGAACACTTTCTAAATTACCATTTTTAGCTGAAATAAAGAAATCTAAACTCATTTATTTTATTTTTATTTATATAAAAGAAAAATTATGAAAAATTTTAAAATATGAAAGATATATAAGATAAATGATTATTCAAAATGAAATAAAAATCTTGCTTATATTAAGTCTGATAAGTTTTATCATGGATGTTTCTTCGGGTGCAGAAGCTTATTACAAAAAGTGTTTGAAAAATCCAAAATTTTACTCCGTATTATTCTTGCATCATATTATATCTGTATTTAGTTTTATAGGATGGATAAGTTCTAATGTTTATGTTCTAATATACTATATAATATCAAATATAATGATTTTTGTTCATTGGAATTGTTATTATAAATGTGTAATATCTGAGTACATTCGAAAAGAATGTGATTCACCTAAAGTTCCATTTAGAGACCTTTATTATTTTCTTGGTTTAAAAGAATATATGAAACATATTTGTGGATTTTTCATGATTATAACTATAATAAAACTTTATAAAAAATATAAAAATAGTGTTTAGAAATAAAATAATGATATTAAAAATGTTATTTTTAGGTGATTCAAATGTTGGTAAATCTTGTTTAATCAAACGATTTTTAGACGACGAATTCGATAGTCACTTATCATCAACAATATGCATAGATTTTAAAATTAAAAAAATTAAAGAAGATTTGAAACTTTATATGTGGGAAATAACTTCTGTAAAGGATTGTAAGTCATTTTTTAAAGATGCAAATGGAATTTTTATTTTTTTTGATATCACTAATGAAAAATCTTTTTTAAATATACGATACTACATAGATGCTGTTAAAAATAATAATAAAAATAATAATATACCAATCATATTATTAGGTTCTAAATCAGATCAAAATGATAACCGCAAGATTTTGTATCAAGACGCCAAAAATTTTGCTGATTCAATGAATATGAATTATTTTGAAATTTCTTCAAAAGAAGGAAAAAAAGAGGATGTTCAACAAATATTTAATATAATGCTTTCAGAAATCGATGAATGGAAAGAAAAAGAAGAACTAAACGAAAAACACGAAGTGAAGAAGAAGAAAAAAAAATGTCTTATAATGTAGTCATTTTTTATAATAAACCCTTATTATAAAAAAAATATGAAAAATTATATTTATGTCAGATATATGTTATATATATAAAGTCAAGTCATAGTCAAGTCATGCATTAATTCTTGAATTCCTGAATGACTTTTTACAGATATTTTATACGCTTTTGAATTCAATTCATCACCATCCATTCTATCAATTTTGTTCTGAACAACCATCACTCTTTTAGGTGAATATTTCTCTATTATTTTAAGAGCTAATTCTTTTCCTCTTTTATACGACTTAACATCATCAAACATCAACAATAACACATCTAGATCAATGAATAGATCATTATTGGTGTTATTATAATACGAAGTTCCCGCAAAATCACGAAATTCAATATCTTTGTCTCCATATCGAAGTTTTCTAATATCGTATTGACTTGTTACTTTGTAGCAGGAATTGAATCTATTTCCTTGTAATCTGTCAATAAATTGAGTTTTTCCAACTCCAGTAGTTCCGACAATTCCGATTTTAAACGACATCAAAGTTGATTTTTTTTAATTGTGAACCTAAAAAAAATCAATTTTTCTGTATTTTAGAATCCAGACGTCAATAAAGCATCTTTTCTAAATGATATAAAATTTTTATTTTTATCATAAATAGAATATTGTTTGAATTGTCTCATGCATTTATTGAATAAACATTTAGACTTCAGCTCGCTGATGGAATAATCATAAAATATTTTATAAGGGTTATAAAATGTGAAAATATTTTCAGTTATAATATGGTCAGGTAAACATAAAATATCTTTCAATATGCATTTTTTCATACTTAAATATAAAACTAAAAAATCAAAATATAAAATCATTTTTTGATTTTATTTTTAAAGTTTTCATTGAAATAAAAATGGATGAATGCAAAACATCTGCTGAATCGAAATATAATTATCATGATGAAATAATTTGTTCTCATAAAAAAACAACCAGTTCTTCTATATTATACGTTATTGCTGTTATATCAAATCCTGCTAGATTTGCAAGAAGATATGAACTATTTATTGAATTTTGTGAAAGAATGAAGGATGAAAAGCATGTTAGATTGATAACAGTTGAACTTCAACAGGGATGTAGAGATTTCGTAACCAATTCTACTATAAAATTACGAACTGATGATGAAATTTGGTACAAAGAAAATCTAATCAATATCGCTGTAACTCATTTACCTGATGACTGGGAATATATGGCTTGGATAGATGCGGATATAGAATTTCAAAACAAACAATGGGCGTCTGAAACAATTGAATTACTACAAACATATAAAGTTTTACAATTATTTAGTCATGCAATAGATCTAGGACCAAAACACGAAACTCTTCAAGTGCATGTGGGATTTGCTTATCAACATTGTAATGGTGAGATTTGGGCTCTTCCTAACAAATATAATAAACTTTGGCATCCTGGATATGCTTGGGCGATGACAAGAGATACTTTTGATAGAGTTGGCGGATTAATTGATTTTGGAATTTTAGGTGCAGGTGACCATCACATGAGTTTAAGTTTCATTGGTCTAGTAAACAAAACTCTAAATAAAAATTTACATGAAAATTACAAATTGTTGTGTAATATTTACCAAGAAAGATGTGAAAAAGTTATTAAAAAAAATATTGGATTTTTACATGGTACAATCCTTCATCATTTTCATGGATGTAAAACTGATAGAAAATATGTTGATCGATGGGAAATTTTGGTAAGTAATAATTACGATCCTTTAAGAGACGTTATTAAAAATAGTCGAGGATTATATGAATTGACCAATAATAAAATTAAATTAAGAGATGATATTATAACCTACTTTAGACAAAGAAATGAAGATTATAAAAGATTGGCATGCGATTACAAATATGTGAAAAAAGATTACATGTAAAAAAATAGTTTTTAAAAATTTTTTTCATCTAGCTTTTCTACCCCAAAAAAATTGATTTATTTTAATTTTTTTAACTTAAAAAAACAAAGTGATATTTTAAAGATGACTAAAATTTGTCAAAAAGAATATTGTGAAAAGGAAGCTATTAAGCGCGGTAAATATTGCATTGATCATTGCACTAGAAAAAGATCAGAAAATCAGTATGATGATTCTAAAACTGATGAAGAAATTCTTGTTCAAGTTAGACGAACTATAGAAAGGCAAAGAATAGAAGAAGATATGCAACGAATAGAAAATGAACGTCGGGTGGAAATGAGAAGAATGGAGATGATTAGAAAAGACGAAGAACGACAAATAAATGAAATCCGATACGTCGAAGAACGATTACTCCGAGAAGAGCAAGAAAAAGAATACCATGAGGCTTGTAGACAAGATTTAGAAAAAATGCATCGAGAAAAGGAACTAGAACAAATAAATCGAGAAAAGGAATTGGAACAAAGGAATCTTAAAAAGGAGTCAGAAAGACAACAAATAGAAGATGAACACAAGTTTGAAATTTGCATGAGAGAAAAAGTTCGTCTAAATAATGAAAGGGTGAATGACGAATATTACAAAATAAAGTTTGTGTTTAAGAATCTTGGAAATTTATCAATGATATCAACATTTTCTAAAGATGATTGTTTTGAAAGCGTCTTTAATTTTGTTGATTCATTTTTTTATGAGTCGAGTATAAATTTCCCGTCTGAAGGGTATGAACTAATTTCATATCCAAATATTACACTTATCGAGATAGATCATTCCAAAATAAAAATTTCAGAAAAATTTGATCATAGAAACATACAGCTAACTTTTAAAGAAATAGAAAAAATGATTTTGTAAAATTAAAATTTTTATTTTTTTAATAAAATGAAAATGAAGTGTCAAACTTGTTATAGAAAGATTAAAAATTTCACATGTAATCAGTGTAAGTGTGATGGATTTTTTTGCACAGATTGTCTACCCTTTTTTAAACATGGGTGTTCTTATGATTATAAAAAGGATAAGAAAGAAAAATTGACAGTTGAAAATGTTTTAGTAGCATCTGATAAGATAATCCATATATGAAATACAAACAATTTTATAATATTTTTTTATAATTTAAAATTTAAATATAAAATAAAAATGAATAAATTTCAATATATACTTTCTTTCTTTATACTTATTTTCTTTATACTTATATGCAAATTTGATATAAAATATATACTTTCTTTTTTTAAATGCGAATTTAATATAACAAAAGATATACTTTCTTTATTTACAGCTGTATTTATTGTAGATTTTATTTTTGCTATAATCATTAGGTATTTTTTAGGAAACCCGATAAATGATTGGTATGATAATTTCGGAATTTCTGCTGTTTTTGCAGATGTTTTTTCGATCGTTATTGGAATTGTTCTCGCTTATATTATTTATACTACTTTTATAAAAAAGGAAAATGAAGAGTTCAATATATGGATGTTTATTGGAGTAACCATATGCGTACAGCTTCTCCACGACCTATTTTTTTATTTTGCTGTTGTAAAACAGATGCCAAAAGGTCATAATAAAATGATTGATGTTTTTAGGGAATACGGAGAATATGGTGGTGCTGGAATTCTTGCGATAGATGCTTTAATGATGGTTTTGTCTATTTTAATATTTTGTGTTATATCAAACTATTTTAATGATGTTTCAAAGTTATTTTGTTTCGCATTTATATTGTACGCATTTCAATACATTATCTATACTCCTAGACAAAATATTAAATTATTTAAAGAATAAGATATAATGATCAATAAAAACATGTTTTCAGACATTGAATTACGACGAATATCAGAAAGACCTGTCACGACATTATGCGAAATTATGAATCGTAATCTAAGTGATAAAGGAAGCGGTCATCATAATTATACGAAATTATATGATCATATGTTCTCTTATTTTAGACATGAGAAATTGAATATTCTTGAAATAGGAGTAGGTAGCGTGAATCCAAATATTCCTAGTAACATGTCTGGTGGAGAGTTAGGAAAAATATATAAACCTGGTGCAAGTATTAGAGGATGGACAGAATATTTCCCGAATTCTCAAGTATATTGTTGTGATATAGATCTAGAGATATTAAATTTTAATAATGAAAGAATTCATTCTTTTTTCTTTGATCAAACAAATGATTATATAATGAAATCAGTCACAAGTACTGGAATTTTAAAAGATGTGAAATTTGATATAATAATCGATGATGGATTGCATGTGTTTTCAGTGAATTGTAATGTTATGAAATATTTGCTTCCGAAATTAAATCCTGGTGGATATTATATTGTAGAAGACGTAATACAAGATCAATATGATTATAAAAATATTGATTTTGATTTAATAAATAGTAGAAATTACCAATATGTAAGATTACCAAATAAAAATAATTCATGTGATAATAACTTGTTTATAGTTAAAAGCTAAGAAATTTTTATAACTACTTATAAGTTATAAAAAATTTACCGTATTCATTTTCGAGAACGCTTTCTTTTACTTTTTCTTTTAGTTTTCCTTTTAGTTTTCCTTTTAGTTTTACTTTTTTTTGACCTACGATTTTTACTTCTTCTTTTTGAACGACGCTTTTTCTTGATTTTTCCCGCATCTGTTCTTTTTGTTCGGCACAATTCACACATATCTCTATCATAACTATTTGTTAAAGTACAATCTTTACAAGCCCAGGTTTTTGATTTAGGAGGGTGGGTGGGGGGGTCTTCCAGAGATTTTTTTCTTCTGAGTGATGACAATGTTGGGGCTTCTGATGATTTATATGGTGCTGCTTCTGATGATTTATATGTTTTTCCATATACTTTTGGTGCTGCCACTGATTCTGAGGTTTTTCTTCTGATTGACAATGATAGGGCTTCTGGTTCTGCCGAGAATCTTCTTGCGGATTGTACTTTTGGGGCTGCTACTGATATAGGTTTTAGAGCTCCACAAGTTTCACAATTATTACCAGTATTTTCCATTACAGTACATAAATCACAAGTCCATGGATGAATTTCAAATATTCTTCCATTCGCATTTTTAAATTCTTCAACAAGAGTTGTAGTTTTTTCATCAAGTGTGTTATGCCAATCTAAAAAAAATGCATTGTACGTTTTAAAATTAACCACATTTTCTTTCAAATAATTTAAATTATGTATATGTTCTTCTATAGTATCGTCAATAAAGAAAACATTATCGAAATTTAATGGGTTTCCTCCTTCTGAAACAAACCATAATTTTGATCTTGGAGTATTATCTTCACATTTCACATCTTTATCGGCAAATACAAAAGAACCTTTAATAATATTATCAATTACATCCTTTCTTACCATGTCTTTTGACGTATTTTTACCACGGGAACATATTATGAAATTATTTTGAAATGTTAAAAATAATTCATTTGCATTTTTAATTAAGATTTTTTTATTTTTTTCTCCTGGGAAGTTTTCATTTAAAAACTCGAGATTTATTAGTTTTTTTACTTCGCTTTCTTGAGCAAAACTGAAAACTAGAACATCGTACCATAATGTGTTGTCTAAATCAGATATTAAAAATTTGTTCCTTCTTGAATCTGACTAATTATTTGCTCAATTACAGGTCCGCTTTTTAAAATATGTGTTCTAATTTCTACCATTTCATTTATTTATTGATGATTTAAAAATTAAATTATAAATATTAAACTAAATAAATGATCGAAATTGTTGCAGGTAAATATGATTTAAAATATTTCGAAAATATGACAATTTCGGAACTTAAAACATATTTCAAAAATTTTTCTTCCTATGAAGATTTTTTGAAAAAAGAAGAAATGCATTTCATTCCACCTGAAAAATTTAATAATTGGTTATACACAATTCATTTTATGGATTTTGATCTTTTAAAAATACCATTTTATAATTTGTTTAAACAAACCGGAATAGTTGTTGATAAAATAAAATATGACCATGAAACAATGAAAGTTTTGATTGATAATTATAAATACTATCAAACAGATGAATATTCAAGAATTTTAAATGAGTTTAGACAAATCGTTTTGACATATAACAATACTTAATTAAACTTGAAATTGAAATTTAAAGAAAAAAACCTATTTGTATAGTAAAAATGTTCGCAAAAGCAATGAATAGTAATAATACCTATACTTCCACATGGAATGGAGCGACTAGTTTGTCGACCCCAGATTTATCTGGACAGTATACAGGTAGATTATCACTTTTTTTTAAAGCCATTAGAGGTGTCTCTGATGACAAATTATATGAATATTTTGAAAAGTCTATAACCGAGAATGTAATCGATACCTTCGTTATGGCTTTTAATATTCGTGATGTTAGAGGCGGGAAAGGAGAACGATCAATTGGAAATACAATGATGACTTTTCTTGCTATCCATCATCAAGAAAAGTTTTTAAAGGTTCTGCATTTAATCCCAGAGTATGGTAGATGGGAAGATTTACTTTGTTTTTTTCCAAGAGTTAATCCAGGAATAAATTCAGAAGTGTCTGAACATGTTGTTGATATTGTTTGTAAACAGATTCTTAGTGATTTGTCTGATATGAAGGAAGGAAAACCAATATCTCTAGCAGCTAAATGGATGCCGACAGAAAATGATTCAATGGATAGAAAATTTCATTTAGTGAATATCATTTGTAAGAAACTTAACATAACTCCAAAGCAATATCGAACTGAATATATTGGACCATTGAGAAAATATTTGAATATCCTCGAACGATTAATGTCTCAAAAACGATGGGGTGACATAGACTTTTCTAAAGTACCTTCTTGTGCAATGAAGAAACTAAAAAAAGCTTTCGAAAAGAATACACCTGAATTTTTCAATGATTGGAAACTAAGATTATCAAGAGGTGAAGTAAAGATTAATGCAAAAGTTCTATTTCCACATGATATCATTCGAGAGATTCGAACAAAGGGTGTAACCGACGAAGATCAAATATTAATTTCACAATGGGAAGTAATGGAAGACGAAGTTAGAAAATTAGGAATTCTTGAGAATGCATTGGTTGTTGTTGATAATTCAGGAAGTATGACAGATAACAATCATCTACCAGCTGATATAGCTTATGCAATGGGGATTTTAATTTCATCGGTTGTAAAAGGTGACTTTCGAAATAATATTATATCATTCAATGATGATCCAGTATTTTTTGAGATTCCTGATGGAAATATTTATAAGAAATATTCTAAAATTCGTGAATCACCAGTTGGATATTCAACAAATTTGGAAAAAACTTTTGATCTAATTCTAAGAAAGGCAAAGATCCATAAATTAAAGGAAGAAGATATGCCAAAGAAAATTTTCATTGTATCTGACATGCAATTTAATAGTATTGAAACAGAAGTTCAGTATGGTTGTGGGTATGGTAGAAAAAATACTACAAATTTCGAGGAGATTGAAGAAAAGTACTTTAATAGTGGATACAAGAGACCTCAAATTTATTTCTGGAATGTAAATGGAAATATAAACGATTTTCCTGTTTCTGTTGATGACAATGGAACATGTATGATTTCTGGAGCAAGTCCGAGTATTTTGAAATCTGTTTTTAGATGCAGTGAAATTTCACCAGTTCCAATTTTGAGAGAAACTTTGGATGATGATAGATATCAATCTGTAAGAAGATGTCTAGAATAAAAAAAATGATATTTTAATTAATTCACCGTAATTAAAATAAAAATGCAAGAAGATTACGATTATATTTTCAAAATTTTAATTATAGGCGACAGTTCAGTTGGTAAATCATCTACTGTTTCAAAATTCGCAGATGAAGAAAATTTAGAATATTCTCCAACTATTGGAGTTGATTTGCATGTGAAAATTATAGAAGTTGATGACAAAAAAATAAAAATGCAGATATGGGAAATAGGCGGAAGTGAAAGATTTCGAAAAATAGTTTCTGCATATTATCGAAACTGTCAAGGTATAGTTTTGATGTTTGATTTAACAAATAAAGAATCATTTGAAAATTTACAAATGTGGATCAATCATATTAAAGAAAATTATAATAATGAAGATGAATACTGTGATGATATTCCGAAAATATTAGTTGGGAATAAAAATGATTTGAAAATCCAAAGAAGTGTTTCACACGAAGAAGCTTATGATTTTTCATATGATTTGAACATTCCTTATTTAGAAACATCGGTTAAAAATAATGAAAATACTAATAAAGTTTTTGAACTGATAGCAAGGGAAATAAAAATGAATAGAAAATATTGTTTAAAAAATATGAAAAGTTTCGAATACAAAGCAAAATCGCCTCGTGTAAAGGAGGAAAGAAGTTGCTGTTTTGACTGGTTAACATGTTGTTTCTCTGCAAGATGATAAAAAATATTTAGGTCCTGTTTTTTATATTTATAAAATGTTTTCTTAAATCTTAATGAGATTTAAGAAAAAAGAAGGATCTAGAAATAGTTTCTGACCCAAATCGGACAATAAGTCTTTACAAATTTCTTTACAATCATTTTAGTAAATTTAGGATAATAGATAGTTAGGGGTAAATATTTTCTCATTTTTACTATTGAACTGTTTCTAATCATTTTTATTTATTATGTTATGTATTGAAGTTCAGTTTTTAAAGCACTTATAATTTATTTATTTCGGAAGTTTTTGTTTTGTCTGATTCTTTCTGCTATTATTAATACATACGTTTTGAAATACAGATAAATATGAAAGTATGAATATTACAAATAAATATATAATGAGGTTTCCTGATTGAATTTTGTTATAATTATAATTACTGAAAAAAATATAACTTCCGATAATAATCCAAATCAGATTTACTAAATTCAATATATATAGTAGACAAACTGATGTGCATTTTACAAAACTTTTATTAGCAGATGTTGTGTAGAATATAATTGTGACGAAGGTGCAAATTGCTAAAGAACCGTTCACTATCAACCATTTATCAAAATTGATTATATCATTGTCAATATTTAATAAATCGTTGTAAAATACCCCAATAAATATTTCAGAAATAGGAATTCCTAAATATAAAATTGTCAAGAATGAAAATCCAATAAAACTGCAAAAGTATATGAATGAGTCAGACATTTTGATCTGAACTAAATCAATAAAAAAAATAAAAAAAATCATTTTTTTTTCAAAAAAAAGATATTACATGTAAATTTTTATTGACATATATGGTTTTAATAAAAATTAAAAATTTATTACTTAAAAGAAAAATTATTCTCTTTTAATAAAAATGTCAGCTTCAACCGGAATTCAATTGGGTTTTATAAATCAAAATGTTAAAAATTCAGGATTGTTGGTATCGGGATTGTATTATCAGATCTACAATGGTTATTTTAATGATGATTTAACATTTTTCGATTCAGCATCTTATTTATTTCCTTCTGGGTCAACAGGATTTTCTAGTGATTTTACAAATCTTGGACTTTCAACTAATCAAAAAACTCAACCTAATCAAAATTTAGCTTATTTTTCAGTTCAATGGTCTGGATATTTAACAACTCCGTCCGGAACAAGTGGTACTTGGACTTTTTCAACAACTTCAGATGATTCTAGTTATATTTGGATCGGCAGTAACGCTTTGTCTGGGTATAATATTGGAAATTCGTTAATTAATAATGGTAGTTTACATCCTAACCAAACCATTACTAATACGATAAGTTTGTCTGCATCCACAACGTATCCAATAAGAATTGTTTATGGTCAGTCTATGGGTAACTATGATATGTCTATACGTTTTACTCCACCTGGAGGTTCTTCAAAAACAAATGGTGTTGGATATTATTTCGCCGGACAAATTAGTTCTTTCGATACTCCACTAAATTTAGGATATCTTAGTGGAAATACTTTACAGAGTGGTTCTTCTATATCAATTGGAAATTATGCTGGTAATTATGGTCAAAATTATGGATCTATCGCGATTGGTTATGGAGCAAGTATCACTGGTCAAGGAACTTATAGTGTATCACTTGGTTATAAAGCAGGTCAAACAAATCAGGCAGCAAATTCAATAGTCATCAATGCAGCTTCGGTAGGACCAAGTGTTTCAAATTCTGGATTATATATCAATCCAATAAGACTTGATACTTCAACAACAACTGTTTTGGGATATAATACAGGCACTAAAGAAATTACTTATACTGAAAGTATAACTGGATATACAGGTTCAACAGGACGAACAGGTTACACAGGATATACAGGTTACACAGGTTACACAGGATATACTGGTTATACAGGGTATACAGGTCCAGCTGGACTTAACGGTATTTCAGGAGGTTTAAGTTTATTTTTTGATAGTACGACATCTTCTTCTATACCTGTCACAGGATCTCTTTTGCAAACACCAAATACTGGATCACAAACAACTATTACAGGTAATTTTCCTAATAGTTCATCAAGTCCTTTATTAATTGGTTCATTTTTAACTGATTCTAATACGATAGATTCATCAACAATAGTTCATGGTTTATGGGATATAAATTTATATATTAATGCAAATGATGTTTCATCTCCTGTATTTTATTATTCAGTTGGAACTGTTGTAGACTCCGATGGTACTAGTAATCCAGTTTCTTTGTTTAATGATTCAGCGAATCCTGTTCAAATCACAAACATCTCGATGACATTGGTAAATGATACTGTATATGTCCAAGAAAACACTTTAGGTGATATATCACGAAGAATTAAGATAGATATTTATGGTATAATTCCTTCAGGTAATAGTACATCTAAATATATAAATATTTATTTTAGAAGTATAACACAATCTCATACACATACAACATTATTAGCAAATTTAAATGGACCAACTGGACCTACAGGATATACAGGCACAACAGGATATACTGGTCATACAGGTTATACTGGAGTTACTGGTTACACAGGATACACTGGGACTACAGGATATACTGGATACACAGGTTATACTGGTTACACTGGACATACCGGGTATACAGGACACACAGGGTTCACTGGACATACTGGGTATACAGGTCCAACTGGTCCTCCAGGAACATCTTCTAACACAGGTACAACTGGTTATACAGGAGTTACTGGGTTTACAGGATACACTGGATTTACAGGTTACACAGGGTACACAGGTGTAACTGGTTTTACTGGAGTAACAGGATACACCGGATACACAGGTTACACAGGGTTCACAGGAGTTACAGGTTATACAGGTTACACAGGTTATACAGGATACACAGGTTACACGGGGTTTACTGGAGTTACAGGATACACAGGATACAGCGGGTATACAGGACACACAGGCTACACAGGGTTCACAGGTTACACAGGGTTCACTGGGCCAACAGGTCCGGCAGGTTATAATTCAAACACTGGATCAACTGGATCAACCGGATATACAGGTTACACAGGCTGGACAGGTGTTACAGGTTATACAGGTTACACAGGGTTTACAGGATACACTGGGTTTACTGGACCAACAGGGCCAGCAGGATTTAATACAAACACAGGCACGACTGGATCAACAGGGTATACAGGTTATACAGGTTATACTGGATTCACAGGTTACACAGGCTATACAGGATACACAGGATACACAGGATACACTGGATACACAGGATATACAGGCTACACAGGATACACTGGATACACAGGATATACAGGGTCATCAGGAAACACTGTGCTATCAGGGACATCAAATCCTTCAACAGGAACTGGAAAAATTGGTGATTTTTTTATAAATACATCTTCATCTGTAATATTTGGACCAAAGATATTCGATGGATATCCAGCAAGTATGAGTTTCATAGTCAATGTTCCTACATATACTACATTTGGGGCATTACAATTTCCAGATACGACAAATGATTTAAATAATTTGGGAACAAGTGATTTCACAATAGAATTTTATTCATATAATTTAGGTGATACAAATGGGAGAGCATTTTCTATTGGATCATATGCTGATTCTGGTCATGCAACTCTGGCAATTTCATTTGAAGGAACGACAAATATTTGGTTCAATGGTTCTAGTCATGTGACAACAGACACAGGCACTTTGAATGTATGGACTTACTATACTCTGACAAGAAGCACATCCACTTTATATTTCTTTGCCAATGGAATTTTAAAAAATTCATATACGATTGGTTCAGGCTTCGATTTCACAGATACATCTCATCCATTCACAATCGGGGCGGAAACTAATCTTCTAATCGGCGGTGCAATGAATGGATATATAACAAATTTTAGAGTTAAAAATGTGTGTATGCATACAAGCGGATTTTCTATACCATCTTTACCTTTAACATCCGATGTTGACACTTTACTATTACTTATATCTGCTTCTAATGGAACAGCTTTTGTTGATAGCAGTTCAAATAGTTATGCATTGGTTCCAAGTGGAAGTGCTGCTTGGTCATCGAATGGTCCAGGTAATTTTAGTTGGGGATCTGGTTCTAGTTTGTTTGGACCAACAGGTGTTACTGGTTTCACAGGATATACTGGACACACAGGTTATACAGGATATACTGGTTTTACAGGTGTTACAGGATATACAGGGTATACAGGTTACACAGGATATAGTGGTTATACTGGTTTTACAGGTGTGACAGGTTACACAGGCTACACAGGATATAGCGGTTATACTGGTTTTACAGGTGTGACAGGTTATACAGGATATACTGGTTATACAGGTTTTACGGGTGTTACAGGATATACAGGAGTTACTGGTTTT
>Ga0209190_1000556_pt1 | contig 27345 bp, 42 predicted proteins | sample M_140205_XF_Meta_FD_187315 | JGI IMG/M metagenome (GOLD analysis project Ga0209190, IMG submission 187315) | Freshwater microbial communities from Lake Montjoie, Canada to study carbon cycling - M_140205_XF_MetaG (SPAdes) (version 2) | ecosystem: Environmental > Aquatic > Freshwater > Lake...
CGCCCGACATTCTTCATGACCTTGGACGCTGCGTCTTTGGCAATGATTGCGAATACTGCCTGACCTGATGCTGAGACCATCTAGCGACCCCTTCTCTTGAACTTCAAGATGCGACCTCTGAAGACATCATCGTTGAGGAACTTCTCAATCGTGGCGTAGTAGGCATCCAATGCCCGCTGTTGGATTCCAGGCTGACGAGCAGTCTCGGTGACGAATGGCTTGCCTGCAACCCTGCCGCCTGATGCTGACACCGGCGAGACCTTGCCCGCACCAATGTCTGCCCAACTGATCCCCATGATATTACGCCCGCTCTTCGGTCCTCGGACCTTGTGTCCACTTGTGACCATCCAGCGGTACCATGCGCCGTCGGTATCACCTCGGCTCTTGCCTGGACGCGGACCGACTGTTGCTGATGGTTGCTGATAGCGGCCGCCCTTTGCGCTGACAGATCGGGAGAGCCGTCCTGTTCGGTTTGGTGCAGCAGCTTGCATTGGCTTGACCATCGTGCGTGCAGCGTTCATTGAGGCAAAGGTCATCAGGCGCTTATAGGCGCGAGGGTTGCCGCCCTGGAGGAAGCCTAGTTGCAGATTGTCGTATGATTTCTCAAACTTGACCTGCAACTGTATCTGCGATTGCGCGTTTGGCTTTCCCACTATTTATCCTTTGGCTGCATCTCCGCAAACAGTTGCCATGCTTTGGCTACTTGTTCAACCGGTAGGCTCGCAACTTCTTCTGGCCACATTCCGAACTCTTTGCCTAGAAGATGAAAGATGATCTCAGCGGGTGGAGCGATTGACTGACCAATCGCCAGCCGCCTGGCTGCGAGCCTTACTTGGGGTCCAGGGTGTTCGCCTCTGACCACTTGGTCAAGACTGCGGTGAGTGCTTCAATCGGAGCATCAAGGATGTCGGTTGCGGTCTCACCATCTAGACCCTTGAAGTTGTGGCTCACAACCATCTTGCTGAACGCTGTCAATGCACGAGTCGCATCACCAGAGTTCAACTCGATCAAGATGTTTGCCGATACGCCAGCGCGAAGTTCTGCCTTCCACCCTGCGTACTCGCCATCAAGTTGAATGACCTTTGTTGCCATGTTCATCCTCCTGCGGCATCTAGCCGCCTGCTACTACGGCGCTGTTGACAGCGGCGAATCCACGATGATTCGGAGCGACTTGCCCGAAGTCGTGTCATACGCGAGACGGAGCGTGACCTCGTTTACCACAAGACCACCATCGTTCTCGGCGCTCAACGGCACGACATTCTCAACAACCCACGAGCCAAGAATCCACACTCCGTAGGAGTTGGAGTCTACGCCGGTGAGTCGCAGGAACTTCTGCGTGCCGATTGAGGTGATCGGGAAGGTGGTCGTTGCGCTGGAGTTGCTCGCCACCGTGATCGTCATGGTCGCGTCAATGCTTCCGAGGAAGCCTGCCGTTGCGGCCGTGAGGCTCGCATCGAGCGCGTTCACCATCGACATCCCTGTTGAGATGCTCAGGTTGAACGCAAGCACATCGTCATAGTCGGTCGCGGTTGGCGATACTGCTGCCTTGCTTGGGAATGTTGCCGCCGTGCTGAGTTTCAGCAAGCGCCCTGGCAGCACCGGCTGCGTAGGAAGCGCGGTCGCGTAGGCGAGAGCCGAGGAGGCAATCGTGGATGCTGCGAAGGTCGCACCAGCCATCAGTACGCCAGAAGCGTCTGCGCTCATCGTGATCTCGGTAGGGATCGCATCCGTCACGAGATACTTCTGCACGCCGTCTCCAACGAGGAGCGAGTAGAAGATTGGGGTATCAACATCGGTCTGGGTTGGTGACCAATCCCAAGTGTATGGTCCTGCGCCAGTCGTTGAAGCGCCAATGGCATCAAAGATGAGTGGCAGGGTTCGCATCGAGGCAGCGGACTCGCTGAATGAGATGACTGGATTCTTGCCGGTGATTACGACGCGGCCAGCCTGGATTGCTGTACGCACGCCTACCGAGGTGGTTTCGCCAAGGTCAACGGTGACTCCAAGGTCCATGATGCCAAGAGCATCGGTGAACATGTTCTCACCAACTGAAGCGGTCATCGAGGCAGCGGTACCGAAGCCGCTCTGCGAGGCTGCGACTACTCGCGTGAGAGCCTTTGATCCGAGTGTTGCCATGTCCTATCTCCTTGCTCTACGCGGTGTAGGCAACGGCTTCATAAACCGCTACCTCAGCCGTTGCTGTCACCGTCAGATAATCCTGATCGGCGTAGGTGTCCTGTCCGAGTGTAGTGCCAGATACTGTGACCTGTGCCGCGTTTCCACTAATGGTCACCGCGCCATTGAATGAGTCTCGTAGCCACGAGCGCCAGGTGTAAAGGTCTCGGTACTTCTCATCCATGCGTGGTACTGGGAGCAGGTAAAGTACGACGCTCACATTGAGTGTGACGATACGATTGCCGGAGCCGATGCTCACGCTATCCTCGCCTGGCATTAGTACGATGGCAGGAACGACTGGAAGCGCCTCTGGTGGCGTTGCGTAAACATTCCTGAGCGTGTAGCCGGTCGGTGGAGTTAGCGCCGCGAGGCGAGTCTTCATCGCGTCAAGAATAGTGAGATCGGTCATGAAGCAAGGCCAGCCCTGCGACGATACGGCTCAAGGATGAGTGCGGCTTCAGGATGAAGCGCACGAGTCATGCGGAGGATGCCGCCAAGGTCTTGGCTGCCGACCACGGCGAATGGTGCCGTACGGCTTGACCAGACTGCATTCGCCTGGATGATTGCGGCTTGCGTGACGGCTGCCGGTACGGCTGGGAAGCCGAACACGCCGACCACCTTCAGACCGAGGTAGACATTTTTAGGGAATGACTTTGGAACGGTGACCGATGTCTCGATGCGGTCATACGGCCAGCCGTCTAGCGCGTAGTTGATCGGTGCCAACTTGTAGTCGGTGGCAGAAGACCAGGTGGTCTCATAAACGCCGTCTGCATTGTCATCAGATGTGAGCGTCGTGACGCTGACGAGATCATCCACGATGACATAGTTGTAGGCTTCAGGCGTGTAGTAGCGCGTCTCAGACGCGGTGCCGAAGCCGGTCTTGCGGTCGCAATGAAGGTCAATGAGGGTATCAGTCGCATCGAGGACATTCTGAAGCGCGGTGTCATCGGTTGAGTCCGTGATCCCGACCGCTGCCTTGAACTGCGCAAGTGTTGCGTATGACATTTACCGACCCCCACTCTTGAATAGCATTAGTGGTTGCGTTGACGAAGCAACGATCCCATAGAGTTTATCAGTTTCAGCAAGCCAGATTGTGTTGAGGGAGCCTTTCGGCAGTTCCATACCATCCGACGATGTAACCGTTGCATCACCGATATAGACCGTGTTGCCTCCCGATGGAGCGTGCAGGGTCACCCACGATGCACCGACGGTGCCAGTCGTGATGAGCGTTGGACTGGTTCCAATGGTCACGCGGCTATGCACAATACTCATTACTCAGCATCCTCAGATTGGCTGATTTGCGCCACGCTGACGGCCTCTTGGTCAACGGTAGCAGTCCTACCCTGCTTTGCCACCTTGGCGCGCTCTACGGCCTTCCTAGGTGCCTCTGCGTCCACATCAGCGACGGCTTCAGCCAAGCCGAATCCGATCAACGCTGTTGCCTCATCCTCAGGCATATCAACGATTGCACCAGATGGATATTCACCGCGTCGCTTGCAGAGTCGAACGATCATCTTTCTCCTTGCGTGATTGTGGGAGCCGCCGAAGCGACTCCCACTCTCACAAACTAACCGTCGCTAGACGATTAGGCGTTCTTCAAGAACTTGACTGCCGAGGACTGAGCAAGCCCAGTCGCTCCGCGCAGTTGAACCTTGTACGAGACAAGGCCGAGGTTCCACGCGAACTCGCGGGAAGCCTCAACAGATACGCCGCCGACTACGACGGTCTTGATCTGTCCAAGGTCACCGAACAGGACGCTCTTCGCACCGGTTGCTGGGACAGCGATCCCACCAGCGGTGTAGACAGGCTTGCCGAGGAGGCGATCAGCCCCACCCTGCCCACCTGGCTGGAAGATTGGAAGGCTCGAGGAACTCGTTCCAAGAATCTGTCCAAGCGCCTGGTCGCTCATCAACCAACCAGCCTTTGCGGCTGATCGGTACTGCTGCTTCACAGCGTACTGAAGAGCAACAAGTTCTGCGTAGGTGAAGGCAACAGTTCCTGCTGCGGTTGCGCCAGTACCAGCGGCGCTCACGACGGCGGAGCCAGCGGCTGCACCGTGCGCGATTGCCATTTCCTGACCTGCGGCTTCGCTGATCATCGCGGCAACATCAAATGCTGCATCGTTGATCAACTCGTCCGAGACCTGGACCAGGACCGCGTACTTCACAGGTGTCAACGACAGAGCCGTTGCCGTGAAGTCATCTTCCGTGATCGTGCCTGCCTCAGCAACTGACCCTGCGGTCGTGCCGAGTGCGGATACGACTGGGAACTTGATGTTGTTGCCCGAAGACACCTGCATCAAGTCAACCACATCTGGGTTGATGAACGGGTTGATCTGACCAGCAACAACATTGACGCGATTGTAGATGGCAACTGGGTTGCCAAGTCCTGCATCGGTCTTGATGTCGCGGTACTCGAAGGTCTCAACGCCACCGGCCATGCCGATTGCGCGAAGACGATCGTTGTCCGTCTTAGCAGCCGGAGCCGCCGAAGGAGCAACGATTGAAGCGTACTCAGCGCGAACCTCATCAGCGGCCTTGCGAGCCTCTGAAGCGGCCTTCTCTGCGCGGAGTGCCTCTGCGATTGTGCCTGCTTCTGCCATCAAGGCCTCGAAGCGATTCTTGTCTTCGCCTTCAAGCGCGGCACCCTTGTCGTTGGCAGCAACCGCTAGGTCGCGTGCCTCCGTGAGCAAGTGCGCTCGCTTGTCTGCGAGTTTTCCGAAGTCTGCCATTGCAGTCTTCCTTTCTGCGGACATAGCCGCATATGGGGTCATAGCCCCGATTGTTTTTGCACTCTTGAGCGGGATGTCTCTGGGTGGACTCGCGGACTTAGCGCGGTGGGACCCCGACTCGTGACTTAGAGTGATTCACCTGCTGCACGCTCAACCTCTGCCAAAGCGAGAGCGACTGATGGGTCAATCGTTCCCTTCTTTGGTGACAGTTTGGAGCGAACAGCATCAAGTACCTCGATCTCTTCGGCGGACAGTTCGCGCCCAGCCTTGACCGATTCTAGGGTGGCCATCAACGCATCGGCATCCACACCAATCTTTGGTGCGGTGACCTGGCGGATCGCCGTGAGTCCGAGGGTTGCAGGGTAGGCAGGAGTCTGACCACCGGCGGCAAGGATGCTCACCTCAAAGAGGTTGGCTTCCTTGATCGTGCGGTTGTTGCCGTTCCACTCGTCGGAGACCTTCTGGAATCCGAACGACATCCCTGCTGCGGCGCTCTCGTGCGTCAGCATTGAGATCACCTTGGCAGCGTCAGGATCGGCTGGATCAAGTTTTGCGTCAACGCGCAAACCGCGCTCGTCTTCGGTGAGTTGCAAGCGGCCGCTTGCCGTGGTGGCAAGGGCGCGCTGCTCATCATGACCAAAGAGGAAGGCGATGATCTTCTGCCCTGCGGTTGCACGAGCGAGTGAACGCTTGAACGCGCCTGGCGCGATGCGCTCCTCGAATGGCAAGCCTTCGCTTGGCGATGAGAAGATTGCGGCGTAGCCGGAGAAGTTGCGCTGACCAAGTGCGTCAGCCTCACCAATGCGGAACTCGCCCATCGGGACGGAGCGAACTTCTTTCTCTTTCATGTCAACAATCTCCCTATCTTCTGCGGCGATAAGAGCATCTGCCCAAGAGAGTACGCGATCAGCAGCGCCGTCTTGCGCCGTTTCCACACCCCAGAGATAGCCCGCGACGGCACCTGGTCCAGGGAAGTCTTCATTGCTTGAATCGCTGTTCTGCGGTACGCCTTCCCAATCCCCACGGTGACGGCGAATCCACGCAGCCATGCGGATCAGTTTGTCGGAGTCTGCTCGTCCTGCGTCCAGTTGGCGCGCCTCTGCAACGGTCTCTGGCTGCAAGCCATCACCGGCAAGACCTTCGTGATGCCAAACAAGACCCTTGCTCGCTGCGTCCTGAATATATTGAGGAACATCGTAGACGGCGCGTGCCTCGACTGAAGCCAGTTCCTCTTCGCCTTGCTCAATCTCCCCAGCCTCCTTGGCGAGCAACTGCTCGGCCGTGAGCGCCATGATGCCCATGCCCTCTGCGTTGCTGCGAGCCTCTGCTGAATCGTCAACAACATAGTCAATCTCTTCAAGCCCAAACTCGTCAACGATCTTGGCGTACTTGTATGCCTTGAATGCCTCAATCACATTGGGTCCTGGGGTCTCGCTGAAGTCGTTGAGATAGATGCGCTCGTAGGGAACGCCGTTCTCCTTGAGCCACGCCTCGGTCTCGTCCAGTCGGCTGATGACGCGGCCGCTGACGATGAAGATGCGGACACCGTGATCCTGCACATCACTCTTGATATAGTCAATCAACGGCTGGCGTGGAGTATCTCCGCTCGTCGTGAGCGTATTGTCAATGTCGTAGATTTCAATCACTTGATCGGTTCCTGACCTACTACGCCAATGTTGAGCGGCTTCCAGAAGTCTTCACCGCCGACCACATCAGGTCGGTCTTCAAGTCGGCGCACCTCGTTGACTGAGAGGATGCCGTTCTGGAGCGCGACTGCATATGCGTCGTATCGCTCCTTGGTCGTTGGTCGGAGCAAGCCGTCAAGCGTGAACTTGAGGAAGGTCTGCTGCGCGCCTGGAACGAGGCGCTGGAGTCCTGCCTCAATGCGAGCGATGAGTGGACCAAGGCCGAGGCGCAGCCACTCGATGCTGATGACCTCGATGCTGCTATAGGACGAGTTGCCGCCTGGGTACTGAAGCAGGTGCAGCGGCACGCCGTAGATGCGAGCGATGGACTCCACGCCCCAATGCATCGTCTCAACCAACTGCATGTCTGCAATCTTCATTGACATCTGCTGGAAGTCTGCGCCGCCGGTAAGCACCGCAATCTTGTGCATGCGATCCACGCCTTCGTGACGGCGACTGAATGCCTGACGCAGCGAGTCAGCCTGATCCTGCGTGAGTTCGCCTGGAATCTTGATGACGGCGCTTGGCGATGCGCCTTGCTCGTAGAACTTGGCTGAGTAGAGTTGCGTTGCGGATGCGAGTCCGAGCGTCACGCGGTGATGCTCGACTGGTGACATGCCGCGCATATTGTCGCCTGTGGCGAAGAGCGGAATGTGAACCATTGCCTCTGGTCCGACCTCCATTGACTCCTTGCCGTTGCTGACCACATAGACTGGGTTGCCGTCAACTCCAACCTTGATGGTGACCTTCTGCGGATCAAGCACTCGTGTCTCAACGATGTCGCCGTTGCGGCCAGTCAGGAAGAGGATGAATGCGTTGCCGTCAAGCAACAGGCTGCTGACGATGCGATGGCGCATCTCAAAGCCGGTGTAGTTCGGATTGCCAGGGAGCGGCTGATCGAGCCACGATGGACGCGGACGATATGGTCGGCGCGTGCCGTCAATGCGGATATAGGTATCAACCGGCAGGCTTGCAACCGTGTCGGCGTAGAGTTTCACAGCGGCGTAGACGGCACCGATTGAGGTGGCGTTCTGCTCGTTGATTTGCACGCCTGCGGTGCTTGCTGATGGTTGATCGGTCAGCCATTGGTTCCCACCGATGGCACGAGTCTCTCCGAGGATGCGGCGAATAATGCTCACTTACGATCTCCCATGGCATAGCCCACCGCAGCAATGGCGGCTCCGCTGATGATAATCGCAGCGGCGGGTGCAACTGTTGCCACTCCCACGATAATCACGATTACGCCGAGTGCCTCCAGGATGTTTGACTTCATAGGTTCACCCACTCTACTTTCGGCTTTGGCTTTGGTGTAGCGGCTGTGCCAAGTGTACCTGCTCTGCTGTGCGCCATGATGGCTGCCACAAACAAGTCAATGCGCTTCATGCTCTGCTTGGTCTCCTTCCTCACCATGAGACCGTTGCGGCTGTAGTACGGCGCGGCCGCTGATGCGTGGCGCGCCAGGCGTGGGTCTCCGTCGTGCTTCAGATTCTTGTTGACCACCGCATCATACATTGCCGCCGTAGCGGGAACCATGCGCGCGGGAGTCTGCGGGAACTCTACGACAGGCAAGCCCATCTGCGCCCACGCCTCCATCGAACGCTGCCAACGGAATGGGTCGCAGACAATCTCGCGCACCTTGTGTGTCTTGGCGATCTCCATCACTCGTGCCTCCACCTCTTCTACTGGCACGCGCCAGGAGAGGTCACCATCAAGCGGCCGCTCCCAATGCCCTAGGACGAAGAGCGCCTTGTCAGCAACGCGGCAGGCAACGATGGCGGTAGAGTCGTTGGCGAACGAGCCGTCAAAGCCCACGACGATCTCATCCTCTGGGTTGAGGATCAGCGTGTCATCCTTGCACGCATCCCATGTGCCAGTTGGTAGGAAGGCGGTCGCGCTGCTCACCCATTGGTTGAGGCGCTTCGTCCTGAACTCCGATTCTGGCGTGCGCTTCTTGGCTGATACGAGGTCCTCAATGCTGAGGATCGGAGGCTCGGAGAGCAGCCCTGGGTTGGCTTCGCCCCAGCGCGCATCGTCAGCGTAGGCATCATCGGCAGCCTCCCACCACGCCATGCCGAGTGTGGGGTCATCGTTCTCTCCCGCGATGCGACGGCGAGCCAACTGATAGAGCGTATAGGCGATGGAGTCCACGCCGGTTGAGTCGAGGCGAGTGCCTGCCGTTGTGATTGCCACGAAGAGCGGCGAACGGCGCGCGCCCATTGAGAGGCTCAACACATCGAACAACTCGCGTGACGGCCATGCTGCCAACTCGTCAGCGATGACGAGCGAGGCGCTGAGACCCTCCTTGGTGAAGGCTTCAGAGGAGAGAGCCTTGTAGATGGTGCCTGTCTGCTTGAACTCCATGGCGTCGCGGTAGACCTTGATCTGGTCGGCAAGTTCTGGGGACATCTCAACGGCTCGCCTGGCATGGCTCATGACCAACTTCGCCTGATCGCGGTCGGCAGCCGCCGAGTAGATCTCGCCGCCACGATCTCCATAGAGTCCGAAGAAGAGCGGCAGGGTAGAGGCGAGTGCGGTCTTGCCATTCTTGCGAGCGATGCCTGTCAGGAAGAAGCGATGGGTGAAGGTGTCATCCTCGCGGCGAGCGAGCATACGAGTCAGCAACTCGCGCTGCCATGGTCGGAAGAGGAGCGCCTCGCCGGAGGCTCCTGCGATGGAGTCTTTGGCGATGGGTACCAGCGCCTCGGCAAAGTCAGCGACGATAGGTCCGAGGCTGCGCCCTAGGTCGGCAGCGTCAACAGGGGTCAGCCAGCGCGGTGGCCAGCCTTCTTTGCCAGACGCTCGCGGAACTGCTCGATCTTGCTTTGGCTTTCCACCATGGCGATTCCGAGTTTCGCTCGGTCGGCTGGGGTCAGTCCTAGGTGATTCATCCATTTGCGGATTGAGTCCTCCGTTGATGAGCGCATGCCGACGGCAGGGTGCGCGTAAGCATACCCCTTGTCGGTGTAGAGGATAGCGCCATCGGTGGCGATCCTACTCTCAAGGTTGGCAAGGAACTCCAAGTCACGACACAGCATGGCGAGCGACTCGCGGTCGCTGATAGCAATCCAAGACCCTGCATGCTCAACGATCTGAAGCCACGCCTGGGTGGCGATAGGACCAAGGCCGTCCGGTACGCCAGCCTCTGCGACCCTTGGCAGGCTCGCTGTGAGTTGCACAACAGGCGCGCGATCAGGACGCAGCGTGCCACGCTTGCGCTTGATCTCGTTCGGTATTCGTGCTGGTCCGCTCAATAAACCCCCACTATGCCAACCTGGCTGTGCGTGTATGCGACTCGGCGCTGGATAACCAGCCCCCCACGCTCAGTAGAATATTACCCGCCCCCCTATCGCTTGCCCCTGCGAGCAGCGCGGTTGACTGGTACTGGCTCTGCTGCCGGTGCGCCGAGTTTGATCTTGCCAGACTCGATGCTTCTGAATAGTGGTTCCCACTTTTCGGCGTACACCTTGTCTGCATCGTACTCATCCATTGTCGCAGCCAAGGCAGCACGGTCAACAACATTGTCGCGCTTGGCGCACCAAGACATCTCAAGCCTATCGTCAATGTCCCTGATCCACGGAATCTTGTAGTACGCAACTTGGAAGTCATCGTAGTCAAGTTGACCCTCAACGATGTGGCCATACTTGCGGACGAGTTCAGGCTGCGCCGTGTGGTTGGTGACGATGACTGGCGTGCCTACCGCTTGAGCCTCGATGACAGGTAGCCCGAAGCCCTCGCCTCGGCTCGTTGCCAATAAGACATCGGCAGAGCGCATGAGTGCGGCCACGGTCTCAGGGGCGATGCCGCCGCGCATATGTGCTGTGTTTACCCATCGGATGCGTTCAGCCGGTGCATCCATGATCTTGAGCAGCGGGATCAGGTTGATGCCGTCTAGGTGACCGAAGCGGTCGGTGTGAATGTATAGGTATGCGTCTTCGTGTCGCTTGGCGAACTGCGTCCAGCCGCGCAGCATCTCTGGGTACGACTTGCGCTTACCCTTGTTCATGGCGGTAATCATTGTCAGGTGCGCGTCTTGCGGAACTCGCAGTTCGGTGCGAAGCGTCGGACCTTCAGCCTTGAAGACTGATCGGTCAATGGCGTGAGGGATGTAGGTGAGGCGCTCACGCGGTACGCCGCATGCGAGGAGCGCCTGCTCTCCGTGCTTGCTCATTGCCACGATGTGCTTGTTGTTGCCCTTCAGGCACCAGGCAGCGACGAGCGGCGGTACTGGATCGTGGTCAACAGGTACCCACGCCACGATGGGAAGGACATGCCACATCTCGTTGACTCCGACCCATGTATCGAACAGGGTCAGCCCGAAGCCGCCAGATTGTGCAGCGAGTGCGATGTTCTCTGGTGCAGCGTCGTTGGAATACTTGACCAGACCCTCGGCGTGAATCTTGATGCCTTCCCATTCCATGTTGACCGGAGCGCCGTGATTGGCGCTGATGCTGATGTCATGCCCTGCTGCCTTAGCACGCAGCGCGAGTTGCGCGGTCTGCTGGCTGTAGCCGGTCGGCGTGCCTGTTGGTGCATTACTCACCATGACGATCTTTGCCATCTGATCCTCCTACTTGTGTTTGGTGATCTTACCGTGACACATACGGCAGAGCGTCCGCAGCATATAGGTTGGCACGATGAGTGCGCCACCCTGGCTGAGCGGATGCATATGGTCGGCGGTGAGCGGGTTGCCATGTGAGCCGCGATGGCCACAGAGTTCGCACCATGGCTGCTCCTTGCGCTTCTGCGCCGAGAGTTTGCGCCATTGCGGATCGGCGTAGGGTGAAGGTCCTCTTGCTCGCGCCCACTCGGATCGCTTGCGTGGACCGCACACCGAGCATCTGTCTCCCTCCGAGGTCAAGGTGTTGCAGTCCAAGCATGGTCGGTTGAAGGTCACTTGATCGGCGGCATATGCGGCGCGAGTAGGCGAGCGAGGTGATCCACCGTGCGCTCCGTCGCATCGTCGTACTGCGGCTCAAAGACTGCCCAGGCGAGTTTGCCGAGCGGCTCCTGTAGGTTCTCGATGATCTGATCCTGCCGACTGACGGCAAGGTGCAGCAGTTCGTGAGTCAGAATCTCGCGCTTTTCGTCGGCGGTCTTCCTCCAGAAGTCGGACGAGAGCCGGAGCGAGGCGGTCTGTGCCTGATGGTGCGCCTCGATGTCAGCCCAAGCGTCAATGTCCGAGGTCTCGCTGCTGACGGTGACGCGCCAGTTCTGAAGGTTGAGCAGGATGAGGGTCTCGTTGATCCACTTGGTGATGGCTTCTACGCGATCCTGCTTGCCCATGAGGCCTCCAAGTTTGGTGGAGCGGGAGGGGTGCTGCCCCCCTCGTTTGCGATCTGCCTGGCTGAGCCGTGTTGGCGAGTTCGCCGTCTTCGCCGCCCCGCGAGATGATAGCCGCCTCTTGTTGGCGTCTAGTCGTAGCGGTAGTGGAGAGACAGGTCGGAGCGGACAGGTTCGATCCCAGCAGGTTGCCTTGGCTGGCTCATCTCCACCGTCGCAGTAGAGGCAGAAGGCAAGCACCGACTTCTCCATTGCTCGCAACTTCATGATCGTACTGATCTTCTCCTTGTCGCCGCCGTTCATTGACAGCGTGCGTACCCAGTCCACATCGGACGGATCAACGGTTGCCCTGCCGTAGTACCGCTCGCGCATCCAATGCGTCGTGCGGCCGTACTTGGGAGCAGTATCAAACAACTTGTTGCGGCTGATGTTCAATAGACCAGCGAGCGCGTTGACAGCGATCTTGAACTGATCGTGTGCAGTCTGCTGCTCGGTCAAGGTAATACCTCCGCTGTGATCCTCCGGTTGCCTGCTGCTCTGGCTGGATAGAAGGCTGCAAAGAGCGCACGGCTCATGTCCACCACCCGATTGTCGTTCGGGTCTGTATGCCTTCCCTCACAGATGCAGCGGTCAACGACGAACGCGATCCTACTGATGATCGTGCCGTTTGGCAACTCAGCCGAGAAGCGAACGCGCAGGAACGGCTCCTTGTGCCAGATGCTCGGGAACTTTCCGCCATAGGCGCTCTTGATTGCCTTGATCAGGAGCGGTCCAGCAGCAGCGTAGTATTCAAGATTGGCGGCATATGGCCGCACCAACTTCTTCCAGCCGCCCATCTCGCGCTTGTAGCAGTTCCACTCAGGGTGCGCCTTGCAACGCTTCGGTGAGGCGCTGACCCATTGCGAGGATCGTGCGGCGGTAGTAGTCCACCAAGAGCCGTGCGTCGTGCGTTCGCAGGTCTTGCCGATGCAATGCATCTTGCTCGCGTCGTATGGCGTATACAGACCCTTGACCGTGGTCTCGTTCACCCAGACCGGTGGGAGTGCCGAGAGTGCCGCTGCCAACAGCAGCGAGAAGATCACTCGCCCTCTTTTCCGTACCACGCAATGAAGTCATCGAGGTCAAGGATGATGAGCGAGCGGCGCTTGACTCCTGCGCCTGGCGAGTCGCCAACGACGAGTGCTGCGATCTGATCTGCCTTCACCGGCACCTCGCGGAGCCACTTGTCGAGGCGCTCAGGGTATGACTTGCCGACCTTGCATTGGACTGCGATCCACTCGTTGGCAACATCTTGCTTGCCGCCGAACTGACCGACGCGGGTGCCGTTCAGGCGCTTGGCGATCTCTCGCTCAAAAGCGTTGCCGCGAGCGCGTGCTGTGCGACCTCGGCGGCTCCGTGCTGCATTCTCATCGGTGATAGCGATGTCCTTGAAGTGACCCATCAGCGCAGCACTCTGGCGATGCGCGCAGGGAAGCCGTCGGAGAGGTAGCGCGGGAACTTGTCAACCTCCAGGAGGTTCTCCTTCATGCAGTCAGCGATGGTCTTGCGGTTGCCGATGTTCTCGTTGAGCCAGAACCATCCTGTCGGAGCAATGTCATCAACATACTCAATGCTCAAGACTGCCCACGGCCGAGCGAGGAACTTGGGGTCTTCTATGTAGCAGTAGCCACCCTGTTGCACAAGGCTCACGCCCTCATCAAGGAATGGTGCGGCTCGTTCGATGCGGCTCACTTGACGCATGCCTTGTGACGCCACTCGTAGCGACTGTTGGCTTTTGTGCCGGTGTAGGCGATGACCATCACGCGCTGTGCAGGGTAGACCTTCTTCTTGGGGTCAATATGCTCCTCGATCATCAGGTCGCATGCGCCGCAGGACTGCGGGTGCCAGATAGGACCGACGGAAGGTCCACCGCGCCGCGTCTTGACTCCTGCCATCAGGAGATTCCCTTCATGATCCAGATGGCGGTTGCCATCGTCAGGATGATGCCGATGAAGCATGCGCGCCATGCGCCACCTGTTGCGAGTTTAGGCAGCGCGGCGACGATGAGGAAGCACGCGATGATCTGCCCACACATGAGGACGGCTCCGAGAATCAGGTAGGCGTTCACTCGTCAATCCGATAACAGAACGCGACGCAGAATCCTGCATGGAATGCAGGTTGGTCTGGAACTGGATGGATTGCGCCACTCAGCACAAGAGCATCAGCCAGTTCCTCGTTCTCTGACCAATCCTTGAGGTAGAACTCGCCAGGTCGGAGTTCCGTGTGATCACCAACATTGACCGAGAGGCGGCCATATGGCTCGCGTGTCCGCGCCTCAACGGCGCAGATAGCAAGGCTGCCGTCAGCGTAGGAGTCCGTGTGGACCTCTAGCGTGACCGGCGTTGGATCAAACGCGGAAGAGTATTCCAGCGTTGCGATGACCTTCTTCGTGTCAATCATATTCCCTCCAGGTATGCTACCAGTTCCTGATACGCATCCTCAGCCTTCATCTCGGTCGTGTCAATAGCGAAGTCAGGATCAACCGAGTTCCAGCCTATCTCGGTGATGTCCCCCGCCGCCTTGAGCCTGCCGAACGACCGCTGCTCACGCACGAGCGGCGAGGCGGTGACCCTGACGATCAGGATCGTGGGGTCAATGTGCCGGAGGTATGCCGCCTCACGCTCCAGGCGCACATCGTCCACGACCATTGAGTTGCCGAGGCTGATGCCGTTGGCGTACTTACGGCTGAAGCACCTGAGCCAGAAGTCGCGGTCAACCTCACGGAGTGCGCCGCCGATCTCTTGCAGCAACTCACGGCCGCTGATCGGCTGCTCACCGCCAAAGGTGCGAATCGTGAACATGTCATCCTTATCGAAGGCAGGGAATGCCTTGGATGCCAGGTGCTTGATCTCGTCAGCGATGCCGACTCGCTCATACCCTTGCTTCTCCATGAGCATCATTGCGAGCGTTGACTTGCCTGACTTCTGTGGTCCGATGAATGCGATGTTCCTCATGCTTCCTCCACCATGCTATTTAGCAGCGACTGAGGCACATCCTTAGTCTGCGGCCATGAGTCGGTTCCGATGCGCCACGCCTCGTCGGCATCCATCCACCCGATGACATCAACGAAGCGATAGCCAGTCTCCGGCAGCGGGTATGCCAGGACGATAAACTTGTTCTTGCCGATGTCCTTCTGGCGAACTGCCAGAGGTCGGTGTGGGAAGCGCAGTCGGCGTACCTCGATATGGCTGCCGACATCAGGCTCGTCCTTGTGCTGCCAATGCTCGGACGCTGGCCAGACCTTGGCGTGCCACTCTTGGTTGAGCGCACGAGCAACTGCACACTCGGCTGCTGCCGCGGCGAACGATGCAATCTCGTCAGGCTCCATCCTGCTCCGGTCGTAGTAAGGCTTGTCTTGGCTGCGAACATTAGCGGCATTGCGACCGTCGCCAACCTCTTTGGCTTTTGCAAGATCGGTATCACTCAACTCGATGAGGATGCCTTTGACTTTGTAATCGCTCATGACCAGACCACCCTCTCTGCTGCCCTGATGTACGCCATCCAGGAATGGACGCGGCCGCTATACCGCTCCATCAGTCCGATTGCTCGGTTGCATGGGTGGCAGAGTAGACCGCGTACACAGTTGCCGCAAGTCTTGATTGCACCGTTGACAGACTTCTCCTCGTAAGAGCAGCACTTGGTGTCGTGGTCAATGTGGACGGCGAACCGCTCTCCGAGGTGAAGCGGATCGTTGCATGCCTTACAGCGTTCCTTCTGCATCACGAGCAGTTGCTCAAACTGCTCCAGGTTGATGCCATGACGCTTGCAGTTCACCATCCGGAGCCGTCGCTCTCGTGCCTCGGCCGTCTCCCGATTGTCTCGATAGTCTCGTGACCTCAATGCACCGGCGCTTGGATTTTCTCCTCGCTCTCGGGTCATGCCTTCCTCCGAAGGATGATGTCGCTCACCATCGTAGGTGATCCAGTCCTCGTTGAATCCCAAGTCTTGGTAAGGGGATATAGGGGATTCTCCTTCTCCTTCTTCTCTCCTTCTCCTTCTAGAGCGTCCGTTTCCGTTATCCCCCCCCTATTTCTCGCACGCCAACTTTGTTGACGCTTGCCCGACAGAGGGTCGACTTGATACCGAGAGTAGTTCGAGACCTCAACGACACCGCCCTCACAGACCTTCAACAGCCCGACTTTTAGCAAGTTATCCACAGCCCTTCCGAGGCGTGGTCCGAGGCAATGCTTCAGGTGCGTGACGCTCTTGAAGACCCCACCGTTCCGTAGTTGCTTTGCCTCAGCGATGGTGTAGATGAAGGCGCGGAACTGCGTGTCTGTCAGTTCAGCCACGACGGCATCCTTGGCCGTGTTTACATCGAGTTTGATCCATAGGCTCATTTGATCCTCCTGTATTCGATAATCCATTCCATGTGCGGCATTGCCTTCTCAAACATTCCGATCAGCCGATTGTGATTGCCACACAGGATTCCCCTGACACATCTTCCGCACGATTTGTCCTTGCCGCAGCAACCGTGATTGTGGTCAATGTGCAAACTGTCAGCGTGATCGTCGCCTGGATAGATGCAACCTCCGTCAAGCATTGTGCGAAGCAACTCGACCGGCAGAGAGTATCTGTGCGCCCTGTCTCGCAGCCGACGCTCTTCATCGTCAGTCCAAACCATTTGATCCTCCTCCTCTGCTTAGCGGGGAGCGGCATAACCCGCTGCCGCTCCCCGAAGTCCTAGAACGGCAACGACTCCAAGTCATCCTCTGGCTTGACCGGAGCAGGCGCTGCGACTGGCGCAGCCTGCTGGTTGATCCACGCAATGGCTGGCTTCTTCTTGCAGAACTGGCCGTCAGTCCGACCTGTGCAAGACCAGAAGGCGTTGTACGGCTTGCCTGTTGCCTTGCTCACGCCTGCTGGCTTGAGTTCCCATGCCTGGTCGTGATCTGGACAGAGACCCTGACCGAACATCATGGCTGCTGCCAGAGCGACCTGTGCCTGCTCGTCACCGATAGGTGCCGATGGGATGCTCCGAGGCAGTACCAACTCGTCTGCCACAGGCACGCTAGAACGCGCTGGGAGGCGTGTAGGAGCCACGGAGAGCGCCGTTTGCGTCGGATTGGTATACAGAGACCTCCCCACGCCAAACTGCGCTGCACAGCGGCGTAGCGCGTCTGTCGCGCCTTCCTTCAGCGGCTCCATGGCCTCGGCACCATTCGGGTAGCCGAAGTCTTCGCGCTGCACGCTCTTGCCGCCGATGACGGCGGTGAGCGTTCCCTTCACGACATGCTTGGCGAGGTCAGCGACCTGCACCTCGAACTGCCAGCCGTCAATGCCGAGAACATCGTCAAGGCGCTGTGCGACTGAACGAGCATCAACATAAGTGAAGGTGTTGCCACCTCGCCCTGGTCGGCTCTTCAACTCCTCTGGCTTGAACGGTGCAGCCAACGCGGCTGCGATTGTCTTCTGGTCAGTCATTCGTGACCTCCTTCTGCTTGAACCTAAACACCCGCGCACCTGGAGTCTCCAAGGTGTACGCATTCACGGTGTCCGGTGCGATCTTCTCCTCTACCGCGAGGCGCTGCCAATCCACCTTGCGGCTTGGCTTGTTCTGCTTCCACGACGCGCTCCAGCCGTCTCCGATGATCCCCTCCTTCTCTGCGATGCACTCCTTGATTGCGATGGCGTGTGTCGCCAACTCTTCCTCCAGGAGTTTGATCTCATACGCGCAGTCTGCGTATCGCTGACCGATGCGGTTGAGGTCACCCTCAGCGACGGCCATGTCGGACAGCCGCTGCGGAGTCATCTCCTCGAAGGTAGCCGAGTCGGCTGCCATCATGCTCGGCATCTCGCCCTTGGCAAGTGCCTCACGGAATGCGACAGCGCGCTGGAAGAGTTGCGTGTGGTAGATCGGATCAGCCTCAACCCGCACGATGCGGAAGACCAGATTGCCGAGCAGCGCCACAACATCACACCATTGCGCGCCGGTGACGAAGAGTTGCCATTGCACCTGTGCCGTCACGAGCGGCGGGATTGGCTGAAGGTCCCACGCCCTGCTCGTTGAGGTCTTGATCTCAACGATGCCATCAGGCTCACCAACGATGGTGCGGTCCAAGGATGCCATTGCCCAGGGATGCGCCTTGAGGCGCACGATGCCATTGCTCTGGCGCAGTTTGACCTTGCGCTCCTGCTCGTAATACTTCGCCACGGCATCTTCTAGCAGCCGACCTCGATCAGCGGCCACACCGGCTGCCTGCTCCATGACCTTGCCGCTCTTCTCTGCGAAGAGTCGGAATGGGGTCTTGTACGGTGACAGACCAGAGATGACTGCGATGTCGGTCGCGGTGATCGCATCCTTGCGGAGTGCGAACCATTCAGGACTGCGCTGCGGGGCCTTGATAAACTCGTATCGCTTGCTCACTTGCTCACCTCCACTTTCTTCATCGCTTCGGCAAGCCGTTGCTTTGCCTCGACATACTTCTTCTTGTTGCCTGCATCGGCATAGATGCCGACGACCTTCTTCCAATGACTAGCCTCACACTTCGGACAGAGGCGCTCCATGATGCTCACGCCCACAGGTGCCTCCATCTTCCAACAGACCACGCACTTCGCGCCCTTACTCATTGACTCCATCCTCCTCATAACTGCACTCCTCACACTCCTCTGGGATACCGAGTGCCTTGTCGCACATGCCACAGATTGCGGTGTGTTCGCAGACTGGCTCCTCTTTCTTTTCGCCTGGCTGTCCGCAGATCGGACAATCTTGCACCTGTTCTGGCATCAGTTGCTCCTCGATGCGGGTCGCTTCTTGGCGCGCTTGATTGCCTTCTTGACTGCGGCCTTCGCATAGAACCGAGCAAGCGAGCGGTCAATGACAGACTGGCAATCAACGCAGATGCGCTGATATGGATTGCTGACGATGCGACCAAGACCTTCGCGGCAGCGGTTGCAGCGGCTCGTGATGTCTGAATCGTCGTGGATCATTCCGTTGAACTGGCTCACTTCTTCTTCCTCCGATCTTTCTTTGCCCAACCGGCACCCTTCAGTACGACGGCTGGAGTGTTGATGCTCAACTGCATCCATACGCCACACTTGTCACAGCGTGGAACGACTGGCTCATAGCCAACCTGGAGGCGCTCCTCGATCTGCTTGCAGGTGCCGCAGACAAACTGGTAGAGCGGCATCAGCGAGTGATTGACCAGACGAACATCACGACGAGCCAGATGGCCATCAGGACTGCGGTGAAGAGCATGCGCTCCTGCTGATGCTGCTTGCGCTCCAGTCGCGCAAAGTCATTGAAGCGTGAACGCACGACCATCTTTGGCGTGGACTTGCGGTTGACTTTCATCACTCTCCTCCAATCAAGATCGGCAATACGAACATGCCGAATGCCAATACCATCAACGCGAGCAACATCAAGAGACGCTGCTGCTGATCGTATTCATCGCGGGTCTTCTGCTCTTTCCAAGTAAGCAGTCCGACAAACTCGGACGCAGCGCGCTTGCGATTGTCCGGTGTCGTTGGATCGTAGTAGCGAAGAGTGCGGCCACTCTTGCTCACGCTGAATGTCTGAACTTTCCTCTTCACGGTTCCTCCTGGTCAGCAGAGCCGTTTGGCTCTTTCTCCCTGACCGCTGAATCATACGCCTAACGGATTCTGCGCGTCAAGCCCTGTTGCAGAATGGTAGCCCCCTGCTGGGGGAGGATGCCCAGCAGGGGAGGGAGCCGCCTTACGACGGCTTAGACGAGTCCTCCAGCGCCTCTAGCACTAGAAGATCGAGGCAAGTCTGGCATAGGGTGGCACCCTCTACGATCTCGAATCCATTGACCTTTGCAATCACGCGCTCGCTGAAGTGCCAGACCCTACCAGGCAGTTCGCAGACTGAGCAGTACCCACGACTCTTGCGTGACCGCTCCTCTGCCACGGATCACCTACTTGCGGCTGAAGCCGTACTCGCTCTGGTTCGGATCAAGCGCCTTGACCAAGACCGAGAGCGCCGATGCCAACCCTGCGGAGAGGATCGTTCGGAAGTCGCCACCGGAGATGTCGAGGAGTGGGATGCCGAGACCGAGTGCGACCGAGATGCTGACCGTCAGGAAGGTGCGAAGTGCGTCGAGGAGCATCTCGTCAATCTTCGTATTCGCAGCCACATACTTCAACCATGCGCCAATCTTGCCCATTGTCGTTGTCTCCTTACTCGCGGCCGTAGCCGCATCTTGCGCCACATTGAGCGCCTCTGCGCCCACTTGCTGCCAGTTTACCTTCTTCAGCGCGTCCAGTTGTGTCTGAACCGCAGGGTCAACCGAAGAGGCTGATTTGCTGACCGCTAAGGATTGTGGCTTGGCAGGTGCTGTCTTGGTACCAGATAGCGGTTTGCTCGCCTCCTGAGGCTTCTGAGGTGCCTCTACGGCGATTGTAGGAGGTAGGACTGCGCTACCCTTTGCAGGAGTAAAGATCAGCACGCGCTTGTGTGGCGCGTCGCCATGCGACGATGCGATCATCTTGAACTCGTCAATCGTCAACGGCTGTGCGAGTGCTTCAACGCCCTTGCCGCTGCGAGTAGGACATGCCCACTGCACGCCGAACGGTTGATGGTACCCAGCGGCGGCGGTCAGGTGTCCGTAGCCATTCTTGAATCCTTTAGGATCAGTCTTTTTTGCCCATGGTGTCCAGATATTCTTGTGCCACTTGCTGATCGGCATAACCGCCTCTGGGTAGCCAATCGGCTGCTGCACGCTTACTGCAAGCGCACACGATGGATCGGCAAGAGCAGCAACAACCTCATCCCATGACTTGGGGTAGCGACCCTTCAGACCGATAAGTTCTCCGCCCTTTTTCATTTGAGCAAGGCTGCTGCCATCACCCTTGCCATCTCGGTCGTGTCGGCCGACCTTTTCGCCAATGGCAATACCGTCACCGCAGTCAAGGCTGCTGCCAGTCACATGGTTAGCGATTCCAGCAAGTGATGCCCACGCGCAGTCATCCATCATGCCGCCAGCCTCAACATGGTCGGTTTGCGTCACTATCTTGAACGGTCGGAAGTCGCTCACTTGTCGTCTCGCTTCTTGAACTTGTCGCGGTAATGCTGCTCGATGCGCGACTTGATCTCGTCAGCGATGACCCATACGAAGATGATCACTCCGACGAGCGCGAAGCCGTAGACGATTGCCTCCACGATGTCTGCGTTCATGACCCAGACGGCAAGCCCGAAGAGGAGCGCCGAGGTGTAGACGATGACGAACTCTCTCATTCATCCCTCCATCGAAGCGGACCTGTCACAACCCAGATCAGCGTGAGGCCGCCGAAGAGCATTGCCATCGTCTGCTGCGTCTCACCGGCAGGCAAGACTACGACGGCGAACAGGAGTCCAAGGATCGTCCAGGCTCCACCCACTAGATCAACGATGATGCGTTGGATCATTTCTTCGCCTTTCCCATTGCTGCGGTCGCTGCTGCTGTTGCAGCGGATGCGACCTGACTGATGATGAGCGCAACCGCCACCGGCTGCGCTTGCTTCTTCTGCTCTGGCTTCAGGTCTTGACCGAGCCGAGCCACCCTGCCGATTGTAGCGTCAGCAACCTCCGCTGCGGCTTCGGCAACATTACTCGCCACATCTCCGACGAATGCGACGGCTGCCTCTGCAACGGCAGCAACGGCCTCCTCTGGCGTGTCAATCGGTGACGATGGTTCAGGTGTCGGTTCTACCGAAGGTGGAATAGAAGGTAGAGGAGTGGGATCAGGAGAGGCGCTAGGAGATGGAGTTGGTGTTGGTCTTGGTGTTGGCTTCGGTGACGGCGTTGGCTCTGGAGTTGGTGATGGCGTTGGTGTCGGCTCAATAGAAGGCTCCTGACTTGGTGACGGCTCCTCGGTCGGAGTCGGCGTAGGTTCGATGGTTGGTTCAACAGAAGGCTCAATGGTCGGTGGGATGATTGAAGGTTCAGGCGTTGGCTCTGGTAGCGGCTCGGTGGTCAGCCACTCGGTCGGCACGACGCCATAGTTGCTCGGTGAACCGTAGTAGAGGATGGCGCACGCGCCTCCACCCCACTCATACATCCAGGCATCAAGTGGGTAGGAGATACCGGCAGTCAACTCGATGAAGCCCTCGTTCGGTCCACTCCACCAGCCGCCGCAGCCCTTCGGCACCCAGTTATCGTTGATGAGTTGGTCGTTGATCGTCATGTGCCAGCCATCGTCAACCAAGGCGAGGAACTCGTAGGCTCCTGACTCTGGCACGGTCAGCCAGCCGCTGAAGTGAACGAGGAAGAAGTCAGCGTCGCAGCCTTCAACGGCTGGACCGCCGCCCCAGTCAGACTCGATATTCGGCACGATACCGGTGAAGCACGGCCCCTGCCCTGGCGCAGCAATCCACGGCTGCGAGTTCATATCGCTGAAGCCGTTGTAGACGGTCATCGTCACGCCATGCACGGCATCATCGGCGCGGACTGGTAGGACGCTGAAGGTGAGGAGTGCGGCCATCAGCGGGAAGATGGCGCGGCGCATTACTTCCCCTGTGACATGAGCCAAGAGAGCAGCGCGCCTATGCCGCCCACTCCTAGCAATCCTCCGAGTGCCTTGAGGACAGCCAAGCCGCCCTTCATCTTGTCAATCTCTTCCTTCAGTTCGTCAATCTTTTTTGACTGCGCGTCAAGTCGGTCAATGATCGCGTCAACCTGACTGCGTGTCATTCGGCTTCAAGCGCAGCGAGTCGCTCCTCCAAGTCGTTGATGCGAACGAGCAGCGCGGTCGTGAGTGCGTTCCAGTCAATCGCCAACGGCAGACCATCCTCGCCAAGTTCAACGGCACAGCCGAGTCCAGCCTCGTCTACTTCTTCAGCAATGAGTCCGAGTAGGCGCTTGTCGTTATCTCCATCGTGAAGGCTGACGAAGTGTCGTGGTCGCAACTTCTTGGCTGCCTCTAGAACTGCTGCATCTGTATCTTCAATGTCAGTCTTCCAACGGCGTGACGAAGTTGAGTACCTGATTTCACCAGTTGTAGTTCCGTTGAAACGCGCGTTCGCCGCCGATGCTGTTGAACGAGGAATGAGCGCATAGATTCTATCGGCAACGAGATCGCCGCCCACTTGTATTTCTCCAGCAACGGAACGAGTAAGGGTCACATCAACTGCGCCGCTACCCGGACCCCAAGAGATCTTGCCGTTCTGTTCTAACTTGAAGCGGTTGTTTGTGTCGGTAGTGACATAGGTAGTCAACACATTTGATCCTGTGGTTGTACCTGTTGAAACGATGCCACCACCTGTGATGACCGTCTTGTCGTTAGCGGACACCGTGTCGCTCAACGCGCCAGTCACATCCAGCGTGCCGCTGACGGTCTGGTTGCCGCTGACTGCGAATGCACCTGTGCCGCCGAGGTTTGGCGAGAGCGTCAGCGTGCCGTTCGCCTGACGGAAGCGGCTTGGACCGTAGGTGCCTGGAGTCGTGTTCTCTGCGACATACACATCGGACTGACCAGAGGCAACGCGCACTTCGGCAAGGTCAAGAGTCTTGGCACCTGCTGAGACCGTGCCTGTCGTAGCGACCGTGATGGTGATGAGCATGAAGGCAGCGTCAGACGGCGCAGCAAGGTTGACTGCAGGACTGATTCCTGCGGTGATGGTGGTCGGACCTGCACCGATGACCGTGAAGGTGTTGGCGGTGCTTGAGGTGTTGCCTGTGCCTGTCGTGGTCACTCCGTCTGACTTGTACCAGGTGAAGCCGATGGTGGAGTTGATGACGGTGGAGGCCGTAGCAGCGAGGAGCGTCATTTCAGGAATGAAGACAAACTCGCGGTTGCGCGATCCCGGCACCGAGATATAGCGCGTGAGCGTTGCGCTCTTGCCTGTGGTCGTTGCACCAGCCACGCTCCAGCGAAGCACATTGCCGCTCGCATTGCTGCTATCCGCAACGATGGCGCAGGTGATCGCACCCGCACTTGAGACATCCGTGAAGGTCCAGTACGGCAGCGGGTTGGTGCTAGTGATTGTCAATGACGCATCATCTGGAGTGATGGCAAAGTCACCGTTGGCAACTCCCGCCTGAATCTCACGGATCAGCGGCGCACCCATGAGCAGCGAGGTAGCGCCGTCCGAGTTGGTGCTGAGGAGCGGTGCGCCCTTGTCGGCATTGACTCCACCCTCGAACGCACCGAAGCCTTCGCGGTTCGTGCCGTACTTACCCATTTACTCACCCCCTGTGATGCCGAGGTTGCCGAGGCGTTGCCTGCGGAAGTCTGCCTCGATGTCGTAGCGCACTTGGAATGTGTCGCCAGTCTCAAAGCGCATGCTGACCGAAGCGATACGCATGATGGTAGCCGATAGGTTGAGCGGACTGGCCGTGACCTTGACATACTGATCTGGCAGCCATGCCTTGATGAGCGTGTAGGTTGCGAGCGCAGTCAGCGCGTAGCCTTGGCTGTAGCCATACGACCAGTCAGGCGATGAGGTCTGCGCGAGGTTTGCACCGGCAACGGAGAAGGTGACTGTTCGCACAGGCTGACCGAGTGAGGTCATCGTTGCGCGAGCGAGCCGACCGATCTTGACTCCTCGGTCACCTGCACCCTTGATCTTTGGTGCGCTGTAGACCTCGTGTGGCAACGCGCCGGTACGCGCTGCAAGCCCAGCACCGTTGCGCGAGTAGGTGCCATCGTAGGTGCGGAAGTATGGGTCATTGGTTGGCGCGGTCGGCCATGTCTGGTTGTTGTCGTAGCGCGCATAGGCGGTGTCTGCCTGGACGAAGATGCCCTTGACGATCCTGTCGTGGTCGAGCGTCACGGCAAGATCACGCGCCAGAATCTTGGTGGTGACTGAGGCTGACCCTGTTGCGGTCGTAGAAGGATCAACAACGATCTCGGCAGGAGCGTTGGCGTAGGTCGGCGCTGCCGTCACAGGTCCATAGTTGAGGCGGCCGTCTCCGTTGATCCAGTAGCGATAACGCGCTCCGAATACGCCAGCAGCCTCCTCGGTCACCTGATCCAAGGCGCTTTGGAGCGTCGCTGCCTTGAAGGTCTGCTTGCCGATGGTCTGTGCTGTGCCGCTGAATACGGCTCGATTAGCGCCGCTGATGATCGTCGTGAGCAGCAGTTGCTGCGTCGTAGCGTCGGTGACCAAGGCGTTCACCTTCTTGAGCAAGCCGTTGATGATGTCTTGGTCGGTGCTGGTATCGTCACCAATGGAGAATGCATCAACCATCGAGGTTGCGAGGATGCTGCCGGTGCCGCGTCGCACGATGGTCTTGCCAAGCCAGCCCTCTGCCGACGAGACGCTCACCGAGGCGCGTGTGCCGAGACCATTGGCGAGCATGACTGCGCTGATGCCTGTGACATAGCCGAGGAAGAGCGGCGTACTTGCGCTGTAGCGTGAGTCAAAGAACTGCACACGCGCATTGTCATTGACACCGCCAGAGCGCCACCAAGGCAGTCCGCTTGGGGTCTTGAGTTGGATCACATCAAACGACATGCTGCCGCCGTTGCCGTCACCTGAGAGCGTCAGGTTGAAGGAGGCAAGGTCAACATATGGCGTAGTGGTGGCGCTGACGGCAGGCCGCGCAAGGATGTCGGCGTTGCTGTTGACTCCAGCAACGATCAGGCTGAATGGGTTCGCCATTTACGGATTCCGCGATGTGTTTCGTAGCCGGTCAATGCTGCTGCTTACCATCTCATCTTGCTTCTGCGTGCCGATGTTGAACTGGACGCTCGTGTTGATCACCCCGCCGTTGACTCCTGGCACCATGCCTGGCACGGATACGCCGCTGCCAAAGCCGATGCGTGCGCCTGCTGCGCCACCTATTGCATCTCCGAGTTGCCCGAGAAGTTCCAGCACTCGCTCAATGATCTTGATGAGATCGGTAAGAATCTGAACAAAGATCCCAACGCCAGCCGAAGCAATCTCAAATGCTGCACCGATCAACTTGGTCACAACAACAAGCGGGGAACCTTCCCCATCCCCAAGTCGATCCATTAGTTTCTTTACCGCGTCAATCAACGGCTGAAACATCTTTGCTGCGTCATCTAGCGCAGTGCTGAAGATGTCAATGGCTGCGCTGATGAATGGCATGACTCGCTTGCTGAAGAATGTGAGCAGTTCGTTGACCACCGGCAGGAACCTGTAGCCGAGTTTCTCAAACGCTTCATTGAGTTGGATCTGCGCCGTGGCGAACCGCCCAGCCGTGGTCTTGCTGTATGCCTCTGCCGCACCACGAGTCTTGTTGGTGATGGCGTTCAGTACCTCCTGCCCCTTGATGCCTTTCTTCGTGATACCGAGTGAGACAAGAAGGCGTGATCCTGTTCCCTTGTACGCCTTGCCAACATTGAGTGTCGCTGTGGCAAGGTCTTGCCCAGTCGTGCGCGATACCTGCTGTGCGATCTGCGCGATCTTCTGCGCCTTGGCAAAGTCTTTTGTGAAGCGTGTCGCGTTCTCAAGACTGGCGCGAACCTCATCATCGGTGAAGCCGAGGTTCTGACCTGCTGCGATGGATTTGTTGATCTCCTCTGTCAGGTTCTTCTGCGCGAATCCGCGAGCCTTGAGAGCAGAGAGGAGGCGTGTGGTTGATGCCTCATCTTCTATGGCAGCGTTGACCGAGGCAATGCCCATGGCAACGAGTGCAGCGGCGGCTGCTACGGCCGCAACCTTGATTGCAGCGAATGCCTGCTCGCCAGCACTCTTCATGCCGCCGAAACTGCGTCCGACATTCTTCATGACCTTGGACGCTGCGTCTTTAGCAATGATTGCGAATACTGCCTGACCTGATGCTGAGACCATCTAGCGACCCCTTCTCTTGAACTTCAAGATGCGACCTCTGAAGACATCATCATTGAGGAACTTCTCAATCGTGGCGTAGTAGGCATCCAATGCTCGCTGTTGGATTCCAGGTTGACGAGCAGTCTCGGTGACGAATGGCTTGCCTGCAACCCTGCCGCCCGATGCTGACACCGGCGAGACCTTGCCCGCTCCAATGTCTGCCCAACTGATCCCCATGATATTACGCCCGCTCTTAGGTCCTCGCACCTTGTGTCCACTTGTGACCATCCAGCGGTACCACGCGCCGTCGGTATCACCTCGGCTCTTGCCTGGTCGCGGACCGACTGTTGCTGATGGTTGCTGGTAGCGGCCGCCCTTTGCGCTGACAGATCGAGAGAGCCGTCCTGTACGGTTTGGTGCAGCAGCCTGCATTGGCTTGACCATCGTGCGTGCAGCGTTCACTGAGGCAAAAGTCATCAGGCGCTTATAGGCGCGAGGGTTGCCGCCCTGGAGGAAGCCCAGTTGCAGATTGTCGTATGACTTCTCAAACTTGACCTGCAACTGCGTCTGCGATTGAGCGTTTGGCTTTCCCACTATTTATCCTTTGGCTGCATCTCTGCAAACAGTTGCCATGCTTTGGCCACTTGTTCAACCGGTAGGCTCGCAACTTCTTCTGGCCACATTCCGAACTCTTTGCCTAGAAGATGAAAGATGATCTCAGCGGGTGGAGCGATTGACTGACCAATCGCCAGCCGCCTG